>CEUA01064604.1_pt1 | contig 12232 bp, 8 predicted proteins | sample 361541 | NCBI WGS metagenome assembly CEUA01 (sample SAMEA2623079, study PRJEB7988) | marine metagenome | isolation source: saline water (ENVO:00002010), including
CAACTAAATATTAAACTATGAAAAAATTGAAAATTTTATCTATTTTATGTGCCGTAACTATTAGCGCATTCTCTCAGAATATTTTTAAACAGAAACAAGATGTAAAAGATAATAACTTAAATATAGAAAATGGTATGTATGCAAAAATTAATACAACAAAAGGTGATATCCTGATTAAACTGGAGTATGAAAAAACACCACTAACAGTAGCTAACTTTGTGGCGTTAGCTGAAGGAAGAATGACTACTCCTCACAAATCAGAAGGAGAGGGGTACTATGATGGGTTAAAATTCCATCGGGTAATAGCAGAATTTATGATTCAGGGAGGTTGTCCAGATGGTACCGGAATGGGTGATCCGGGATATAGTTTTGCTGATGAGTTTCACCCTTCATTAAAACATGATAAAGCAGGAATATTATCAATGGCAAATTCAGGTCCTGCAACCAATGGATCTCAATTTTTTATAACTCATAAAGAAACACCTTGGTTAGATGGTAAACATTCTGTATTTGGACATGTTGTTGATGGTGTGGATGTTGTAAATGCTATTGTTAAAGATGATATAATGAACACTATTAAAATCATCCGAGAAGGAGATAATGCCAAATCATTTGATGCGCTTAGAGTTTTTAAGAATGAACAGGATAAGGCTAAACAAGCCAATGCTTTAAAAGAGAAAGCAGCTATGGAACAAATGAAAGCTCTTTTAGAGGGGGCAACTACAACAGCAAGTGGTTTGGGTTATAAGATAATAAACAAAGGGGATGGAGATGTTCATCCAGATGCTGAAAGCACTGTTAGGGTTCATTATACTGGCAAACTGATTGATGGTACAATTTTTGATAGTTCAGTTCAAAGAGGGGAGCCTGTTGAGTTTCCTTTAAATAGAGTAATCCCAGGATGGACAGAAGGGGTTCAGTTAATGGTAGTGGGTGATAAATGGAGTTTTATTATTCCAGGAGATCTAGCATATGGACAAAGAGGTGTGCCTCAAGCAGGGATTGGACCAAATGCCACTCTTATCTTTGAAGTAGAACTATTAGATATTTTGGAAAAGGGGGATGATCCACATAAAGGACACAATCATTAAGATATTTGATTGTACAATCTTTATAAATTCTTAATTGTAGAATTGCTTATTTGTTAAAATAATAAATAAAACACTATACAGAATTATCTTCTTATGCATCCAGAAAGCACAAATTCTTTTCGTCAGGTCATTTTTCTTCTATTTTCTTTTATTTTTTGTACTACTGGAATTTTCTTAGTTATTTTTGTTGAAAAGTTGACTTTGCTTACTCTTGTTGGCCTTTCAGGTGAGGTTACACAAGTTGTTCAACAGTTTTTAGGAGGTGCTTATATATTAATAGGATCAATGTTCTACTCTTTGAAAGATTCAGATGGTAGACCTCTATTAATCACATTAATTACTTTAAATATTCTAGGTTTTATTCATGTTTATCTGCTTATTCGCTTTCATTCCCTTATTGTCCTACCTGTTATTTATTTTACATTCCAAATATTGATGCAATTATTATCTGTATTTTTATTAATAGATCACTCTAGGAGAATTTAGATATCATTTGTTAAGAGTATCTATTAATTTAAGATCTCTCTCCTGTACAATTCAAAAGATTCTTTAACTTAGCAAGTTCTCTAATAAAAAATGTTAGAGAGAGCATGTGCAATGCTTTTTGGTAGAGTAAAACATTATGAATTTATTATCAGTAGCAAATCTAGAAAAGAATTTTGGGGAGAGGATCCTTTTTAAGAGTCTTTCTTTTGGATTAAATAGAGGAGATAAAGTTGCTCTAATTGCAAATAATGGTACAGGAAAATCATCTATGCTAAAAATACTTGCAGGCATAGATACTGCAGATGATGGTAAGGTAATTTTTAGAAATAAATGTAAAGTATCTTACCTACAACAAGATTCTACTTTTGATGACAATATAACAATAAATGAACTTATAGATAGTGCTCATAATAAAATAAGTTTACTAGTGAGTGAATATGAAAAGGCAGTTAAAAAACATAGTGCAAGAAGCAATACAAAAACTAAATTAGCTTTAGAAGAGTTGACAGTAAGAATGGATCAGGAAAATGCATGGGATTATCAAAGAAGAAGCAAAAAAATACTCTCTAAATTTGATATCTCAGATTTCTCGAAAAAAGTAGGAAGCTTATCAGGAGGGCAGAAGAAAAGACTGGCAATTGCATTATTAATTATAGAAGAAGCTGATATTTTACTTTTAGATGAACCAACTAATCATTTAGATATTGCTATGATTGAATGGTTAGAAAAATATCTACAACAGCAGAAAATAACACTTCTAATGGTAACGCATGATAGATATTTCTTAGAAAGGATATGTAATAACATAATTGAATTAGAAGGAGGAAATATTTATCATCACAAGGGAAATTATGCTTATTTCCTAGAAAAAAGAACAGAGAGAGAAAGTAATTTGAGTGTGGAAGTAAGTAAAGCCAAACGGCTAATGAGGAAAGAGCTCGAATGGATTAGGAGACAACCAAAAGCTAGAGGCACGAAGTCAAAAGCAAGAATAGAAAACTTTAATAAGATAAAGAAAATAGCTACATCAAGAAGAGAAAAGAAAGAACTAAAGATTGATGTAAGAATGGATAGGATAGGGGGTAAAATTCTAGAACTTAAAAATATTAAAAAAAAATATAATGAATTAACAATATTAGATGGATTTGACTACACCTTTAAGAAAGGAGAAAAAATAGGTATCATAGGAAGAAATGGAGTTGGAAAATCTACATTCTTAAAAGTTATAACTAGAAAGGAAAGAGCAGATAGTGGCAAGATAAATTTAGGAGAAACAATTAAATACGGCTATTTCACTCAAGAAAGTTTTAAATCGAATGAAGAGAGAAGAGTAATAAGTGTGCTTAAAGATATCGCAGACTTTATAGTAATGTCGGATAAACGTAAAGTAAGTGCCTCTCAGCTTTTAGAACATTTTATGTTTACGCCAGAAATGCAATTTACAGAGGTTAAACGTTTAAGTGGTGGGGAAAAAAGAAGATTGCAATTACTTACTGTACTGATGAAAAACCCTAATTTTCTTATATTAGATGAGCCTACTAATGATCTAGATCTACTAACACTTACGAAACTAGAAGAATTTCTTCTGCAATATACAGGATGTTTAATCTTAGTATCCCATGACAGATTTTTTATAGATAAATTAACAGAACATTTGTTTGTATTTAAAGGGAATGGGGTAATTGAAGATCATTATTGTACTTATTCAGAATACAGAAGAAAACAAATAGAAGAGGAGAGAGATTTTAAAAAAATACAACATCTAGAGAAAGAAAATTCAAAAATTAAGACTCAAAGGAAAAAATTTACTTTTAATGAGCAATACGAATATGATAATATAGAAAAAGAACTCAAAAGGCTAGAAGCAGAAAAAAAAGAAATTGAAGCTGTTTTGCAAGACTCTGATTTAGAGTTAGATAAAATAACAACTTTTAGTGAGAGATTAGGCGCAATAATAAATCTATTAGATGAAAAAGAGATGAGATGGTTAGAATTAGAAGAAAATAGAAATAATACTTAATTTTGAAAATGATAAAAAAACATGAAAAATCAAACTAAAAAAACAATAACAACAAAGAGAATAGTACTTATAATTTTAAGTTTCCCAATAACATTGGTGTTATATATACTATTGTTTTCTGGAAATATCAAATACAGTGAAGAAATAGTAATTAATGCAAATATAGATACAGTTTCAGCTTTATTTGATAATCCATACAATATGAAAGAATATATGGATGGTATTGAAAGCTATACAATATTAAGCGGAAATATTAGAGAAGTTGGAAGTAAAGCAGAAATTATTGCTATTTATAGTGAAGAAGGTGCTGTAAAGAGTGAAATTATAATGATCGAAGAAATCATCACAAATAATTTGCCAGATGAAAAGAAATTTACATATACTGCAGATGACGTATATAATATTGTGACAAATAGATTGGTGAAAGTTTCTGAAGATCAAACAAGATTCATTAATGAACAAGAATTTGAATTTCAAGGATATATGAAAATCATGGGATTCTTTATGCCGTCAGTTTTTCAACAGCAAAGTCGTATTTATCTAGAAAACTTTAAAGATTTTGTAGAATCTAAATAACGAGTATATATTGATCAAGAAACTTAATAATAACGTTAATATATCAAATAAGATTTATGCAATCTTTCAGCTATCATATAAGGTGGAAGCCAAATTGCTAAATGCAACTAAATTCCCGCCATTACAAAGAACTTCTATAGAAATCTTAAATTCTAATAATCATTTCTACGGATACTATTTAGGAAAAAACATTGCAGGAGTTATAGAAATACATAAAAATAGCACTCAATCTATTCATATACAAAGTTTAGTAGTACATCCAAGATATTTTAGAAAAGGTATTGGCAAACAATTAGTAAGATTTATTCTCACTCATTATCACTCGAAAGTTTTTACTGTTGAGACCGGTGAAAAAAATGAGCCAGCTATTAATCTCTATAAAGCATTTCATTTTAAAGAAGAAAAGAAATGGGATACAGACCATAAAATTCGTAAAGTAAGGCTTAAGTTATTAATGAACTAGTATTACTAGATATAGGTTTTTCTCCTGTATTGTCCTATAATTAATATTATGTTAAATAATAAAATTTAACTAACCACCCCTATTATAATGTTTAAATAATAAGCAAAGCCGATTTTAATCAGTATTTAAAACATCATTAATTATATGTAGAATATATCCTTTATGTTGACTAGAAGCTAAATCTCCTGTATTAATATTTAAGTTATTACTTAACCAATTAAGATTATAATGAGCCGTTGATTTAGATATATTATCATATTTAGATTTTGGAGCAACTATAGATAATAATTTATTTACATAACTTATCTGGAGATTCTGTCTCACGGTAGTAACATTACCATTCATATCACTCTGAAAAATTGATTTTCTTAGATCAATCATATAATCTGATAATTTATATTCATTTCCATACAGAGCTGAATTTGTGATTCTAAGAAGAACTTTTGAATGTAAAAGGTGGCTCAATAATCTATTCTGATAAACAAGAATCCTTTGATGAATTTTTGGATCATCAGAAATGCTAAAACCTCTCCTCTGCTTTTGTAAATATGGGAAAAGATCTTCTTGAAGTAATGTCTTATTACTAAAGCCATACTCAGATATTATACGTAATGCTTTCTTTTGAGTATCCTTATCTACACTTTCAAAAGGCTTAATAGAAGAATTTTGATCTGTATGAGATAAATCTACCTTTACACCTCCAATTTGTCTTGAAACAACTTCTAATGCTTGAAAGTAAGAATACATCAATGTCCTGTATGATCTATAAAGTTCCTCATATGTATCATTATCCTTTGCATATTTATCTTTCAGTTTTTTGAGAATATTAGTAACCATATCAATTTTGTCAAGAGAATGATTAAGCGGATCACTTGCTAAGTCATATATCATTGCATCAGGGTCAGTCCCTTTCCCAGGCCATCTCATATCAAATGCATCATTAGCAAAAGCTAAATCTTTTTCAGTAGATCTTGAAAGTATTTTTTCAAGACCTTCCTCCTCCATTGAAGAATTAACATAAGAAGAATAACCAAATTGAATAGCCCATATATCATAAAATCCAGGTTTAATATCAAAAAACAAACCTTGATTCTTAGGCTCTCTTGTAATATTTATCGCAGGATATTCCATAACTGAGTTACATACACCTTTTTTGTTTACAATATCTTTATTATTTAATTCTTCATTAGTCAATAGTGTACTGCCTTTAAAATTATGATTCAAACCAAGTGTGTGCCCTACCTCATGTAAAACTAGCCTATATAATGATTGTTTAACAAGCTCTTTCTCCATCTCTGAATCTAAATCGAAAGTTTTGATGTAATCAATACCAAATGATGTTTCTAATTGCTGATGTTTCGCAGCAGAACAATAATGATGATTAATATCTGCTGTATTATTAAACAAATCATCTTCATAAATCCTTCTAGTTATATATGACCATTCAAGCATTATATCAGCTCCTAGTATTTCACCAGTTCTTGGATTAACAAATGATGGTCCATATCCACCCCAAGGAGGTGTTGGAGAAGATGTCCATCTTAAAACATTATATCGAATATCACCAGCATCCCAATCAGCAGTATCTGGCTGTACCTTTACTTCAATTGCATTTATAAAACCAGCCTTCTCAAATGCAATATTCCAAGATTCTACACCTTCCTTTATAATATCTCTTAATTCATACGGAGTAGTATTTTCAATCCACCATACAATTGGTTTAATAGGTTTCGAAAATTCTTTTTCTGGATCTTTCTTTTCTAGCCTCCATCTATTAATGAAATCTCTATAATTAACCCTATCAACAGTAGTCATATGATTAGTCTGAGTAGTAAAATAACCAACTCTAGAATCATCAAAACGAGGATTATAATTTTCATCTGGCATTCTTATTATACTATGTTGAACTAATACAGAAACACTTCTAGAATCTGTTATAGCATCCCCTCCTCTACGCGATGGATATTTACTTTCATAAGTATAATTAACTATTACATCTGTATTCTCAGGATAATTACGTATTTTATGATATCTTGTTTTTGTTTTACTTAAACTCCCTAGTTTAAAACCTTTATAGCCAGGCAAATAAGATGATTTCACCTGTTGAAAGGATTCATTAAGAAATATATTATCGGCGTTAATTAAAAACCTTGTTTTACTACCATTCTTAGCAATAATCTTTTCTGAGATAATAATAGGAGTATTTATGTTAGTATTAGAACCTTTGCTTAAAGGATTTTCTTCATCAAAGAAATACTTTGTATTCTGTATTGTTATATCAATATTATCATAAAATTTATTAATTCTAATAATCTTAGAACCCCTAAATCTTCCTTTAACAGAACCCGCTTCTAATACACCATTTTCAAAGTAACTAAAGTATATATATTCTTTACCTATGTGTGATGTATCAATTTCAATGAATGATTTTCCATCTTTTTTACTTTGATATATTTTAAATAACCCTTCAAATACTTCACAGTTTTTTGTCTTTATTTCAATAGGATCTAGATTTGTTGGGGGGGCACTTTTTTTAAATATATTCTGTGAGTGTGTATGATAGCAAGATGTTACTATAGTAATATATAATATTATTAGTTTTTTCATTATTTCATTTTTCTGTTAATTCTGATGTTTTTTGCAGTAGATTGGAGAAGTGCTATATTTTAATAATACTAATTTAGATTTTTAATTAGCTTCTTCATTTCTTCTGATCTTTTATAGTTGCCATTTAAATAATATAGTTGCTTTAATGATAACAAAGTGTTTTTATCTTTGCTGTCTAATGCATGAGCTTTTTCTAAATAAGGCAATGCTTTTGCAAAAGATATTTCTGCTTCTTTCTTTAATTTATTGTGTAAGTTGTTGTTAGAGGTGTTATTCGCTTTGTTATTTGTTTCGACTCCAGTATTAAAGTATAGTGCTCCTAGATTGTAATTAGAGCCAAAAGCAACAGGATTTATTTCTAGCGAAGCTTTATAATCTTTTTCAGCATTAATAAAATCGCCCTCCTGATCATATAATGTGCCTCTATTAAAATATAATAAATCATTTTCATCATCTAGGTTAATTGCCTCACTAAATATGCCAATTAATTCGGATGTTCTTCCAAGTTGGATATATAAATTAATCTCTGCATTAATTAGCCCCGGATCTTCTTCAAACATTTCTCTTCCTAAAGATAAATATTCCAATGCTTTATCTATATTATTTTCTTCTTGAAAAATATTACTCATATTGATATAAATTCGTGGCTCATTAAAATTCATATCAATTAAATCTTGTAGTATTTCTTTTGTTTTACTATTGTCTTGCATTTTAATAGTTGATAAAGAAGAACGATATAATACTGTTTCTTTAGTAATATTTCCTCGTTTTAATTGGTCTTCTTCATCAAAAGGCATAATATCATAGATGGCTTCATAATGTCTCAAAGAGTTCGCAAAATCACCTGCATTATATTCCTTAGTTGCAAAATTGAATAATTTATAACCACAAGATACTAACCCTTCTAAAACTTCTTCTTTAGGCCATTTTTTATATATCATTATTTTATTCTTCTTTTTTGGATGAGGCTGCATACATTTTAGATGAGATTCTGTTGCTTTAAAAATAGCTTCAGAATCGAGAGAATCATGTTTTAGAGCAATTTCCCTATAAATTTTAGCTCTATACATCCACATCTTAGGTTCATTAGATGTGTTTTCATTTACATATGCTTCGTCAATAAAGCCTTGTGCTTCCTTAATTTTAGTAGCTTGAATAGATTTGTCTTTTTCAGAGTTATATTGCTTTAATATTATTGCTGCAGAGGTTATATTATGAGATTGAGCAAAAGATATATTAGTAATTACAATTAATAATGATGTTAAAATTATTTTTTTCATTTTTTAATATTTAATTTCATTTATTTTAAAGTTAAATTTCATTCCATCAGAGTCTGTTCCTAATCTCTTTAATTTTTCTTTGATTAGATATTTGTTGCCTACAATAATAATTGTCATTTTACTAGGTTGAATCTTAGCTTTTGCAATAGCATCAATATCTGATTTTGTAATTGTATTTAACACATCCGCTTGCTTATCAATATATGTTTTGTCTAAATCATAAGTTAATATTCTATTTAAAAAACCTAATTTCTGTCCTGCAGTCTCATACTTTAATGCTTCGCCCCCTAAAAATGCATCCTTAGTAAATTGCAATTCTTTTTCTGTAATTCCAGCAGTTCTATATGAGTCAAACTCCTTAAATATTTCTGTTAGGGCACTATCTGTCGCCTCAGTCTTAACACTAGTAAACATTGCAAAAGCGCCATTTTTATCTGATGACATAAACATTGAATTGGCACCATAAGTCCATCCTTTGTCTTCTCGCAAGTTTAAAAAGAATCTACCACTCATCCCGCCCCCCAGTGGATAATTCATTATCTGTGATTTATAATGATCCCCGTCTACATCATACTTGTCAGCTAAATGACCCATTATAATGAAAGATTGTGAAGCTCCTTCTTTGTCTAATATATAGATTTGGGTCTGCTTGTTCTCAGGGAATTCAAAGTTTGATGGGATCTCTATTTTTTTAGATTCCCAACTGCTAAGAAAATTGATTTTTTGGAGCAGAGTGTTTTTGTCTATATCCCCTACTACTACTAATGAACTAACAAATGGGGAGTAATTATTATTATAATAGTCTTGAATGTCTGACAGTTTAATCTTTTTAATTGATTTTTCGCTAGTTACTCTGCCAAATGGTGTTTCGCCAAATAATTGATTTCTAAAATATGTAAACCCTAAATATTGCGCATTCTTTTTGCTTGCTTCCATCCCTTCTAAAGTTTGTTTTTTAACTCTCTTGAAGTCATCTTTATTAAAAGCTGGATTAAGTAGTTTCTCTTCTGCAATAGCTAAAGTGACATCTATATTTTTAGATAATGATTCAATATACATAGTAGTTCCATCTTCATCGGAAGAGAAAGAGATAGAGCTTCCTAACTTTTGCAATTCTACACTTATCTGCTCCGATGTATATTTGCTAGTACTCTCATTCATCATATCTGCAGTAAGTGCTGCTAAACCACTGAGTTTCTTTTCTTCTAACAGTCCTCCACCTTCAATTCTTAGGCGCATGTAGATTTTTGGCAGTTCTGATGATTGAGTTCCTATTATTTTAAGTCCATTTTCAAAATTAACTTTATAATATTCTGGTACTACTGAAGGTTTAGAAGGAGCTGGTTTAGGTTGAATGCTTCTATCAAAAGAATCTACAGGCCTTTTGTATTCAAGTCCTACATACTGAGGGTCCTCATCTAATATTAGATTAATATTAGGATTAACTGAAATCATTGAATCTAATTTTTCAACAAATGGGCTTTTTGGTCTGACTACATTAATTACAGCTTTCTTGTTCTTTATATATTTTTTAAATACCCTCATAACATCTTCCCTAGTGACCTTGTTATATCTTTCTAGCTCAGAAGAAATATTATATTTTCCTCTTCCTAGCCATTCCCATGAGGATATAGTTCTAGCTTTAGATGAGATAGATCCTTTCATATCAATACTCTGGGATTCCATCTCTGTCTTTACCATAGCTAGATCTTCATCACTAAAACCTTCTTCTTCCCATTGTGCAATTGTATTTCTAATGTCTGCCTCAATATTATTAAAATAAATTCCTGGGTCTTCTTGCCAGTCAGGAAAGGTAAGTACAGTGAAATGAAACTCTCCAGCAAGCTCTCTGCATGGATGACTAACCTCTGCTTGTATTGCTTTCTCTGATTTTATAAAATTTCTATAAAAAATAGATTTTTTACCACCTCCCATTAAACTTGCAAGAATATCCAAAGGGGCTTCATCTTTATGGTAATTAGGCACGGTAGGAAAAACGATATCAGTAAGTGGTAAATAAACATTATCTGTATATCCAGTATATATATCAGAAGAGAGTCGAGGGACATTAGCTTTTTGTCTTCTTACTTCAGGGCCACGATTAATAGATCCAAAATATTTTTCTACAAGTGGGATCACCGCTTCTGAATCCACATCTCCAGAGAGAGTTAAAATTGCATTATTTGGGCCATACCATCTTAAAAAGAAGTTTTTAAGATCATCTATAGTTGCTCTATCTAAATCATCCACGTATCCTATAACTGGCCAGTTGTACGGATGCGAGGGAGGGTATAATGTTTGCCCTAAAACTTCATAGCTCATCCCATAAGGCTGATTCATTTGGTTTTGATATTTCTCATTTGTAACCGCATCTCTTTGATTTTCAAATTTCTCTTGAGTTACTGCATTAAGTAGAAATCCCATCCTGTCTGCTTCTAGCCAAAGAATTGTTTCTAAATGATTGCTTGGTACCGTTTGTAAATAAACTGTCCTATCATAAGTAGTGTTTCCATTTAACTGACCTCCTGCTTCAGCGATAATTCTAGGAGCTCTTTCGTCTTCTATATGCTCTGATCCTTGAAACATCATATGCTCAAAAAAATGTGCAAAACCAGATTTACCAGCAGCCTCCCGATTTGACCCAACATGATAAGTTACATGAACATGTACTATAGGGTCTGAATGATCTTCATGAATTAATACTTTCAACCCATTTTCTAATTCCCATTTTTCATATGGGATATCTATAGGGTTATTGCTTGGAGATTTAACTAAAGTGGTTGTACTTACTTGAGCCGCTAGCATTACAGTCAATAAGAGAAAGCTTATTAAGACATTAATTTTCTTCATTTTCTTTATTATTATTATTATTATTATCTTGATTCATGTTAGTTGAATTATCTTCTGATTTTTCCGTTTTATTTTCTTCATTCATCGTGCCATCATCTAATAATTCGTTTTCCTTTTCTTCAAACTTAGATACTTTTGCGACAGATGCTATGCTATCACTTTCTCTTAATTTGATGATCTTAACTCCTTGTGTTGCTCTACCCATCACTCTTAAGGTATCAACTCCAATTCTAATTGTAATTCCTGATTTGTTAATTATCATTAGATCATCAAGATCAGAAACATTCTTGAGTGAAGTTAGATGGCCAGTTTTTTCCGTAATATTAATTGTTTTTACTCCCTTGCCTCCTCTGTTGGTGATCCTGTAGTCTTCTACATTTGATCGTTTCCCATATCCATTTTCAGAAACCACTAATACTGATGACTCTAGATCATCAACACATATCATCCCTATAACTTCATCATCTTCATTCGCTAATCTTATTCCTCTAACTCCTGCAGCTGTTCTTCCCATTGCTCTTACCTTCTCTTCTTCAAATCTTATAGCTTTACCTGACTTAACAGCCATCATTATTTGAGAATCTCCATTAGTCATTTTTGCTTCTAATAATTGATCTCCTTCACGAATTGTAATTGCATTAATTCCATTAGTTCTAGGACGAGAGTATTTTTCTAAAGAAGTCTTTTTAATTACTCCTTTCTTAGTGCACATAACTATGTAATTTGCATTAATATACTCTTCATCCTTTAAATCTTTAGTATTAATGTAAGCCATAACCTTGTCCTCTTTTGGCAGATTGATTAGATTCTGGATAGCTCTTCCTTTTGATGTTTTACTTCCTTCTGGAATTTCGTATAC
>CEUA01041069.1_pt1 | contig 12217 bp, 7 predicted proteins | sample 361541 | NCBI WGS metagenome assembly CEUA01 (sample SAMEA2623079, study PRJEB7988) | marine metagenome | isolation source: saline water (ENVO:00002010), including
GAAACAGCTTCAAAAATGTTGGAAATAAATAACGATGGTACGGAAGAATTAATTATTTCAGAAATAACAACCAAGGAAACTGGAAACTTTTCCACTAGTCCGAAAGATTTCGTAGTTCCTGTCGGTGGATCCAAACAGATTCAAATTGATTTTCATCCTGTATCTGTGGGTGATATTGTAGAAAATATTGAGATCAATAGTAACGATAGAGATACTCCGACATTAGAATTAGAGGTAAGAGGTATAGGACAACAAGCATCTTTAACCCTGACTCCATCAGAGGTTCAATTTGGTGACGTCGCACTTGGTTCCTATGTAGATACCTTCATTGTTCTATCTAATATCGGTAATATCTCCGCTAAGTTACGTAATGCTTATTTTGAAAATGACTCATTTCGTTTAATGAGTAATCTCCCGAGTTTGCTATTATCTGGCAGTGAAATAAAACTACAATTACGTTTTATCCCTTCGATGGCAAAGGGTATATCGTCTCGTTTTGTGGTTTTAGGAGAAGATGAATCAAAGATCGAAGCTCTTGTAGACGGTGTTGGATCTGCATCGGAATTGACGCTTTCAACGACGATGCTTGATTTTTCTACCGTAGAATTGGTCTCCGATTCCTTAGGGGTTGTTCTGATAAGTAACAGTGGAAACATTTCATTAAGAGTGACTGACTTGTCAATTGAGGGACAGGGTTTTACGGTTGCATCTGAAGAGCGCTTTGTGGTTGAGCCCGCTCAAGAACATCGAGTACTTATTCGATTTTCTCCTCAGATAGCTGGAGAGTATGTTGGCCAACTCCTAATTAGAAGTGATGCAAGAATAAATGCTGAAGTTCGGGTGCCATTGCGTGGTAATGGTAGTGCTCTTGCTTTAAGAGCACAGAATGGCTTGCATGTTGGCCGGGGTATATCGAGGATGCTCAATGCTGATTTAGATGCTAATGGATCGATCGACGTCGTTTTGGCAGATAGTGCGGCAGGGTCTTTGCGCATCCTATTGAACGATGGTAATGGAAATTTTGAGACGCAACAGAGAATACCTACGAATAGATCTACTTATGGGAATTGGGATAGCCCCAATGCTATGGCCGTCGCACCGATCTACGGTGATGCTCTAGATCTAATTGTTGCTGACCCAATGGCCAGAATATTGTCGGTGCTCAGGAATAATGGGGTCGGAAATTTGGCCTCCGATAGAAACGATATCTATATCGGTTACACGGTCGCGGATGTTTTACCTCTTGATATTGATGCAGATGGGGATTTTGATCTTGCAACAGCAAATAGTGATGCTGCCTCGGTATTGGTTCTTAAAAACAATGGCCGAGGGACATTCAGTACTCGCGATGCCTACCAAGTCGATTTGAGTCCTATTGATTTAGCAAGTGGTAACTTGAATGAAGATATCTTTCCAGACATTGTTGTTGCCAACAGCGGATCCGGTAGTGTTTCGGTAATGCTGGGAGATGGTAGTGGGAAATTTAATGAACCATATGAAATTCAAGTTGGATTGAATACGACGCGTGTACATGTTGCAGATATTGATGCCGATGGCGATAACGATATTATAGCCGCAAATCAAGGATCTAAAGATATCGCTATAGTTGTAAATAATGGTGATGGAACTTTTTACCTTGATCAAAGGGTTCCTGTCGGATTGGCTGCCATTGATATGGATTTATCAGATTTGACTCTGGATGTTTTCAGCGATATTGTGGTGGTCGGTGGCGACGGAGAATTTTTAACTTTTATTGAAAATAATGGTAATTTTAATTTTAGTACCCGCCAAGTAGTAACAGCAAAATCTATTATTTCAGATGTTGCCATTTTTGATGTAAATAATGACGGTGCTAATGACATTGTTGCAATTGCTCCGTCTGACGAGGAACTTGTAGTGTTTTTAAATGAAGACGCCCGACGAGGTGATGCTCCCAGGCCTCCAACTAAATTGATGGCAAATGATCTTGGCCAAGATTTGGGTCGTCGCGTTGAGCTTAATTGGTTTGCGCCGGAAATAGATGAACAATTAGGGAGAACAACCCATTATGTGATTTACAGAGCGGATAGTATTGAAGGGGACTATGTTGCGATAGATACTGTAAGACAGGGTCTTCGTAGATATGTTGATGTAGCGGCGACCTTAGCAGATACGTTCTTCTACAACGTTGTTGCTAGCAATGCTTCTGTATCATCTGCTCCGTCTGATACGGTGTGGGCTATTTCCGAACCTGCTCCTTTTTTCGAATTTGAGGTAAGGAATGAAGGGCCTTATAGTATTGGCGATACAATAGTTGTTCGCACTTTTGTGATACCTACGGTGCATTCAGTAACAGGGATTTCTCTTTATTTGTCCTACGATGATTCTTCTTTAACGCTTATTGATGCTCAGACTGATTCACTGATTACTAATTCTTCAAAAAATTTGTCCACTACTATTCCATTTAATGTGGATGGACTATTTGCTGGACGTGTTTATCAGAACAAATTACATAATGGAGCAGTTGGAAAGGTAGATCTGTCGATATTACAGTCAGTTGGGACGGCCTTGATAGACCCGGGTATTGTTCCAGTTTATTTAGGAGAGCTTCGTTTTGTGGCAAATGTAGAAGATCAATCTATTCTGAACATAGACAATGATTTAAACAATAATCGGATAAGTGCTATAGCGGATGTCGACGGCAGTTTGGTGATGCCGTTTATCCCCGCGATTCCGTTGGAAATCGCTGTGAATGATTTTTTGGTTAGAGGGAATATAAAATTACAGGCTTGGCCTGCAAATACAGGTAGTGCAGTAACGGTGTTGCTTTACGACGAAGCAGGAGAATTATTCCTGTCTCCGTCGAACGACCTAGACCCTCTTAAATTTGGAATTCAGCGTTTGGTTGATGGAAATGGAGACTTTAATCTTCGTCAGGTCCCACCAGGCAGTTACGATGTTTTGGTGAAATCTCCAACACATTTACAGGTTCGTGCTCAAGGAGGGAAAGTTCTGGTAGGGGAGGAATTGGCCGATACTACGCTAAATTTTGAATGGGTTGGTCGAGATACCAGTTCCATTTTATTGGCTGGAGACGCAAATGATGACAATAGAATTAATTTAGCAGACTTTGCTCTTCTGGTTGATTTTTTCAATCAGGATGTGGCACAGGAACCAAATGCTCGCCAAAGTGATTTTAATGGAGACGATATCGTTAATATAGCTGATTTTTTCTTATTGGCTGAGAATTTTGGTCTTGTAGGTATGGAGTGGAGTCTACCGGCAAGTAAGCGACCCGAAGTTATGTATGAATTGGAACGAGGCCATCACGGAGAGTTGAGATTCACTAACAGTCTATCATTGCGAGGTATGACTCTGCTCGTCGGTAAAAGTCCGAACGATTTAACAATCTCAGGTAGTATTTGGGACAGGCCTGATGTTGTGACACGAATTTGGCAGGAAAAGAATGGATTAAGGATCGCCAGCGTTTTGACAGATGAAGCGGTTGATGCCAGCGTTGGTTCACCGTTTTTCGTCCTTCCTCCTGAAGTTAGTTTGCTAAGTGGTGAATTGTTGATGGAGGATGGAACGATCCTTCGTATCGGTATGAAAGAGCAAGTTTATTTAAATGTAACGAATAAGCTTTTGAATAATTATCCAAACCCATTTAACCCGCAAACAACAATTCCGTTTATTCTTGCTAATGATGGTCACGTTGATTTAAAGATTTACAATTCTATGGGGCAAATTATTCGATCTTTGTTTAGTGGACAAATTAAAAGGGGGGCGCATGATTTTGCTTGGGACGGGAAGAACGATGCGAGAAAATCTGTTGCGTCAGGAATTTATTTCTATCGTTTGCGTGTGAAAGATCAGTTAATGGTTCGAAGGTTGCTGCTCGTTCGATAAATTCACACATTTAAGAAATGTTACTTTGTGCGATTCGTTACTTCCTTAGAATATTGTACTTAATTGCGGCAATATGTTTCTTGAACTTCGATAAAGTGAATTCTCAGGACGTTGATTCTCGAGAAATAACTTATGTCGATTCTGCTTCGCTAGATTACAAAACTTATGTTGCTAAAGAAGCCGAGTTTTTTTCTGCTTCCACCTGGCGAGCTCTTTTCCTAGAACAGGTAACAACCGATACTGCTCGGATTGCAAAAAGATTGATCGACCGATCTCCTAAATCTGTTTCGTTGCGGTCCATGCCGAGTGATATGCTCCAATTTCCAGTTGCAGAAAAAAAAGAATTATTTTTCTCTGTTATGAGCCGCATTGCTAAATTCCATAATAACGTGATTGCTGAAAGGCGAGAGCGCTTGATTAGGCTGTTGCATTTAAGTAATGACGATGTATTTCTCGAGAAGATGGTAGTAGAATACTCTCTTGAACGCGTTGATAGTAAAATGCTTACGCGTACTGATACTTTGCATGCACTTTTGACTAGGGTGGACTGTATCCCGCTATCTCTAATTTTGGCACAGGCCGCTATTGAATCTGGATGGGGGACCTCTCGTTTTGCACGAGAGGGAAATAATTTGTTTGGCCAACGAGTTTGGAACGATAACATTCCTGGGATGAAAGCTAGTGGAAGGTCGAATGCTAAATTTCGTTTAGCTGTGTATCCTAATATTTCTGAAAGCGTAAAAAGCTATCTTCGCAATTTAAACACGCATCCTTTTTATGAGTCTCTTCGAGTTATTCGGCAGCGCAAAAGAAATCGAGGAGAAAGTGTTTTTGGCCTAGATCTCGTAGGTGAGATAGGTTCTTATTCGATTCGTGGTGAAGCATATATTTCTGACGTGACACAAATTATTGAATTCAATAACCTTACGAATTTAGATGAGGAGGCGTGTAAGTAAGTGCTCTTGTTACTGTTGCTACTGCTGGCTGGGAATCTCTATGGAGAGAAAATTGAATCTCGTCCAGGATACGTTAGTGTTTTGCTATATCACCGATTCGGTGAAAGTAAATATCCTTCGACCAATATTTCTCCCGAAATATTTCGTAAACAATTAGAATTCTTGCATCAAGAGAATTATACTGTACTTAGTTTGGATCAATTTCGAGATATGGTTTTCAGTCGAGATCTTTTTCCGAAAAAGGCTGTATTGATTACGATAGATGATGCATATCGCTCAATATATGACCACGCTTTCCCAATTTTAAAAGAATTTAATTGTCCATTTACATTGTTTGTAGACGTTCGACCCCTAAATAGCGGAGCAGCAGGCGCCATGACGTGGGAAATGCTGAAAGAAATGAGTGAATGGGGGGCCACTGTAGGCAACCATACTTATAGTCACGGAAGGTTCGGCCGACCGAAGCAGAATCAAACCCTGTCTCAGTACAAAGAATGGATAAAGTCAGATATATTATTGGCGCAGAAAAAACTTAATGAGAATGGCATTTTTACCGATGTAATTGCCTATCCCTATGGTGAATATAATGAAATTGTTATCGATGTTGCCAGAGAATTAGGGTTCAAGTTAATGTTTGCTCAAGACGAGGGAGCGGTTGACTCTAATGTCGATTTAACTCGTATTCCGCGTTTACCTATAGTCGGTAGAAATATGGATGAAACGCGATTTAAATATAAACTCAATTTATCTCCATTACACGTCTCGAATATAATTCCATCCGAAATTGAGATGACGAAGAACCCCCCACCGTATTTTTCGCTTCGAATTGTTGATCCGACTAGATATCGCCCCGGTGTAGTAAATGCATTTTTTTCTGAAGTTGGTCAACTGAATATTAGTTACAACGAGAAAACAGGAGAGATAAAATCTGTTGTTGAATCCCCTGTTGAACGTCCATTGAACCGTTTGATTATAACCGCACGGGAAAAGAGTAGTTCACATTTTTCAATATTTTCTCGACTATATGTTAGGCCATTAGTTGAATTAGGCTTAATTCCTGATTCGTTAGAAGTAGAAAAGTAAGTATGCGGTTATATAAATTATCGAGTCTTATCGATTTTTGTTTTTTTTAAAATCAATCACATTTTTTTGGGGCGAAATGTTTATTTCGTCGATTACTGTGCCGCTTCTCGTTGTCATGGTTTGATATATTGTAGTAGCAATATCTTCGGCTTCAATGGCATGTTGATCAAGCGGTCCTGGTTGGAATTTTAGTTTAGAAAAAAATGGTGTTCGTACCATCCCTGGATTAATTAAAGTTACGCGAATACCGCATCTGGATACCTCTTCTCTTAATGCTTGCGAAAAACCTCGAAGGGCAAATTTGGATGCCGAATAAATACTTCCTTGTTGAGTACCTCGAAGAGCAGCTTCTGAGCCGATGATAATTATATGTCCATGACCTTCATGCTTCATTTGTGGTACAATTGCGCGTGTTATGTACATCGTAGACGTCAGGTTTAAATTGATTGTAGAGCTTATTTGGTCGTAGGAGAATTGTTCCAGGTGACCAAAAAGACCTTGACCTGCAGATAAGATTACAGCGTCAATGGGATCAAATCGTTTGGAAACAGTCTCTATTTTTTCCGGCAGATTTAATAATTTGCTGAGATCAATAGATAAAGCGTCTAAGTTAGCGTGTTGAATCGGCATTGGGCGTCTAGATAAGCCTATTACAGAGTGACCCGCGCTTAATAACTTATTTGTGCATGCCAAACCAATGCCGGACGAACTCCCAGTGATGAGGATTTTCATATTTTAATTGTTTCCATTTTGGTTGATGGGCATGGAAAAATAATATCAGGAGAAACATACTTTTTTAAGGATTTAAGGCAGAACTCGTGCATTTCTAAAGCCCATTGTTCCTGATATGATACTTGCCCGTTTTTTTCGGATAAGCCCCATGAAAGAATTTGTTCTTCTGGATATAAGGTATGAATTCGTTTGAACATTTTTATTGGCAATCTAAACTGGCCTAAGCTCACAGAATGAATATTGATCAAAGAAACGTTGTTGAATACATAACGAAAAAGCGAGTCGTATTGGGCCTTCCAATCTTTATGATAGATTAGAGGATCGAATCGGAGCCCAATTGGCCATCCATTTGAAGATAGCTTTTTGATTACTCGCATTCTTTGGGACAAAGTAGGAGTTCCTTTCTCAAGCAAAGTGGAGACACACTGAGGGTTCAAGCTAAAGGCGACCACGCAATTTGGTAGTGCTTTTCGTTTCAACAAACTTCTGATTTGGACACTTTTGGTGCGGAGTTCAATAATGGCACTGGAATGCTTTTCAAATAATTTCAGAAAATGATTGGAAAAACCACTTATTGAATCTAAGGCCAAACTATCACAATCATATCCAGAAAAAAAATGAGGATTATTAATAGAGGATTCTATTTTTTTTTCGATTTGGGAAGAGAAATCCTCATAATTGATAAATAATACTATGTTGGCACTTTGGTACATGCCTTGCAAAAAGCAATAACGACAGTCATAAATACAATTTAACATGTGTGAAAAATAATAATTGTTTACCCCCCCAATCCCATAACCCTCAGGAGTAGGCATCACGAATTTGCCTGATTTTTCTGCTATTATTAAGGCAGGTTGTTGTTTTTGAAAACGGAAGTTTTGTTTGCGGCGATTAAAGACCTCGTTGTACCGCTCGCATATTACCTGTTCAGCTTGGGGAAACCTATCGAGTATTTTTCTGGTCCGTTCATGCTCTACCAGAGATTGTTCTATATAGATTAGTTTGAACATTCCCAAATCTTCTTTTTTCGTTAAGTATTCTGACGTGACAAATCTGGTGCATTTCTCACGTCAGATAATGCATTCTTTAATTTAATCAAAACTTCATTGCTTGTTGCGGGTGTTTTCGTCCACGGGTACTTTTGGGAAGAAACGGTTCGCCACTGTCTCAATAGACGACGTAATTCATGTTTTTGCGTTTGGCTAAATTTCCAGCGAGTTATTGCTTCGGAATAGAAATCTGGATCGGATTCTATTTTAATCCAAGACTTAACAAATGGAGCCATACAGTCTTGTAAAATAGTAATACTATCAATGGCAGAAGAAATATGTTCAACAATAACTTGCGTCGTTATTTCTTCAAAAGGATTTTTTACGTTGTCGGATACAATTTTTATTGAATGTACTAATTCCGCTGGAACAAATTGCTGGCCTATTTCAATAAAGGCAGAGGATTCCATATCGTAAAGACAATTATTTGAATATTTTGAGATTGGTTGATCGCATGTTATGATTTTTGAACTAGGAAATGGTATCTCAAATGGAAGAGAAGGGTAGAACGTTAATTTCGTCGAGTTATCAACTGCTTGATTTACTAAAAATATGTCACCGATAGATGCTGACGGGTGACCTGCTACGCCTACATTGATCCACGGACCAGGATAGTTTTGGAATTGAACCGAGGTCGCCGAAATGGCTGCAGCAGTAGCTATCTTCCCCTGGCCTGATATAACCAAACAGATTTTATCCGACCTATATATCCTGAAAGGGCTTGGACTAAAATCCTGACGGAGTTGAAAAAAACCGATCAGTGGCTTTGCTTCACTAGGGAGGGCGACGTGAAAGTAAAACATGAATGAGAATGTAATAGAAATAGTTATTCTGTTCCAATATGGTTGACCATAGTTAAATCAGTTTATAATTTCCTTCATTCGCTAGGGTAAATGTGGTTCGTTAACCTCATAATACAAGAATGCCGGATGAATTAACTATGAAAAATGGATTTTTTAAGGGACATGGGTTGGGTAATGATTACATTGCTGTGGATCCCAATGAGCTTGAATTTAAACTTACTCCTGGAAATGTTAGAAAAATATGTGATAGAAATTGGGGAATTGGATCCGATGGCATTTTAGCTATAGACAAAGGCAACGGAGCTGACTTTGGACTCCGAATTTACAATCCTGATGGTAGCGAAGCGGAAAAGTCTGGAAATGGTCTGAGGATTTTTGCCCGTTATTTACACGCTACTAGAAAGGTTCGTAAGACTTCTTTTAGCGTGGACACTAAGGGAGGGCGTGTTCATATAAAATTGCATGTCAATAACGATGGTATAGCTGATAGTGCAACGGTGGAAATGGGCCGGGCAACGTTTAAACCTCAATCTTTGCCATGCACTATGAAAGCCGACGAACTTATTGAAAAAACTATTGAAATTGGTCGTAAGAAATTTCGTTTTACCGGAGTTAGTGTAGGCAATCCTCACTGTGTATTATTGAGAGATAAGGGTGAGGAATGGACGCGAGAAGAACTAATAGATCTCGGTCCGCAGATAGAGAATCATTCCATATTCCCCCGCCGCATCAATGTCCAGTTGGCAGTTCCTATAGGACCGAGGTCTATTTATATACTAATATGGGAACGTGGTGCTGGAGAAACGCAGGCATCCGGATCTTCTTCGTGTGCTGCTGCTAGTGCTGCTGTTCGATTAGGTTTGGTAAAAGGTCCGGTGACAGTTAAGTCGCCAGGCGGAACTTTACATATAGACGTTGGATCGAATTACGATCTTACGATGAAAGGTCCGGTGCAAGAAGTTGCTCGCGGTGTGCTTAGTCCATCATTTTTGAGAACCCTTCGTTGAATAGATGTAATCGATGCGCGGATCCTTAGGTCACCTTCGAGTTGAATGGACGCGTCAAATTTTATATTGGTGGAAGTATTATAATTCTCTTTATCTGCACGAAGTCCTGATTGCTCCCTTAATTGATGTTGGTTATTCGAAGACATATCTTGGGCGATGGAGTTGTGATCCTCCTGTAATAACTATTTCATATGATCATATTGTGAGAGATCCTTGGCTAACAGTCCTTGATACATTGAGGCATGAGATGGCTCACCAGTATGTTGATCAGGTTATTCGACCCGATGGAGAAACAGCTCACGGTCCCGCTTTTCGTATGGCTTGCAAGCGTTTGCGTTGTAGTGATAATTCATATGGAAATATTTCGAAAGAACCTGGTTTGCAAACAAATGTAATGGAACGCGTACGGAAAGTTTTGTCTTTGGTTGATAGTCCGAATGAACACGAAGCGCAAGTGGCTATTCAGAAGGTTCGTATGCTTCTTTTGAGGTATAATATCGACCTTGTTGAGTTGGATCGTGAGCGTCAGTTTGTGCGTCGATCGATCGGACCGATAAAGCGACGACATGCATCCTTTGAACTGTGGTTAGCCTACATTCTTAATGAACATTTCTTCGTGGAAACAATATGGGCCGAATCCTACGTTGCGCATAGAGATCAAATTGGCACTGTATTGGAGATCTACGGTACTTTAGCAAATACGGATATGGCTTCGTATGTTCACGATTATTTGTCCAATTTGTTGCACGTATTATGGGATGATTATCGAAAGACAGAGGGGATAGCAACGAATAAGGAGAGACAAAGTTATTGGTCAGGTGTTTTACAGGGCTTTTGTGAGAAAATGTCGAATCGTGACAGAAAAGAAAGAAGTAGAGGAGGGGATGGAAAGGATATAGCCGTATGGAATGGGGACCCTAAGCTTCTTGAGTTTTATCATAATTTTAACCCCAATGTACGAGTTCGTCGCTCAGGTGGTGTTCGGCAAAATGGTACTTATATTGCTGGGATACGTACAGGTCAAAAAGTTGAAATTCGTTCTGGGATTGAAAGCAGAGGCAATAAATTTGGGGGGTACTTGGAGAATGTTTAAAAATATCTCCCTTGTTTTAGTTTGGGCAAGTGTTAGTTATGGGCAGATTCTTGGTTTTGGAAAAAATAAGGTTCAGTACGATGAGTTTGAATGGAAAAAAATCGAGACTACTCATTTCGATCTATTTTTCTTTCCTGAAGAAGAAGAGTTGGCATCCCACACGGCTATAATAGTTGAAAGACAATTTCGAGATTTGGAACGGAAATTTGTTCACACGGTTAGGCGGCGGATCCCGCTAGTCATTTATTCCTCTCACATTTATTTCGAACAGACTAATATCATACCCAATCTACTGCCCGAAGGTGTTGCTGGATTCACGGAGTATTTAAAGGGCAGAGTAGCGTTGCCACTAAGTGGATCGATTCCAGAATATGAACGAGTTCTGCATCATGAGTTAGTACATGTTTTCATGTTTGACCGAATTGCGCGAATTCTTGAACGTCATGGAGTACTTGATTTTCGACCAGCCCCTTTGTGGTTCTCTGAAGGATTAGCTGAATATTGGTCGAGTCGCCAGTCAGCATTAGGAGACATGATTTTGCGGGACGCATTGTTCAGTCAGAGATTTCTTTCAATAAGTCAGATCTATCAGATAAATGGAACTTTTCAGATGTATAAACAGGGCGAATCTATTTGTAGATTTATGGCATATGAATACGGTGAGGATATTTTTGAACAATTTTTTTTGAATTGGTGGCGTGCTGAAACTTTTAATGAAGTTTTTTCCCTTACAACCGGAGAAACCATCGAGTCTTTTAATGAAAAATGGATTTTCCGAGAACGTAAACGTTATTTTCCTGCTATTTCTAGTCGAGATCTTCTTTCTCAGTCTGCCAAAGCTTTGACTCATGACGGGTTTAATATTAAACCCGCTTGGATGCTTAATAATCAGGGCTCACATGATTATGTTTATTTTAAAAACCGGCAGGGATATACTCAGATTGCCAGAGGCGACGATAAAGGTCACGAAATCATCGTTGAGGGGGAACGGTTAACAGCTATTGAATCACTACATCCGTTGACAAGTAAACTTGCTGTTTCTTTTGATGGACATTTAATAGCTTTTGTAGGTAAAAGTCGTGGACGTGATCATTTGTATATCTGGGATATTGAAAGTAAAAAACTGTTGCACGACTTGTATTTTGATGAAGTAGTTGCAATCTCCTCTCCATCCTTTTCTCCCAATGACAATATTCTTGTTTTTTCTGGGGCAGGGAAAAATGGTTTTACGGACTTGTACTTGGTAGATACCAAGATAGGCTCCTTGACCCCATTGATGCAGGATGTATATCATGATCGAGAGCCTGATTGGTCACCCGATGGGAACTTTATTGCGTTCAGTTCCGATCGCTTCCCCCAAGGTAGATTGGGAAAATATAATATTTTTCTTTATAGCTTGGAGGATAAGCAGTTCACGCATTTAACTAAGGGTGGATTTCTTGATCAACAACCTGATTTTGGACCTGATAGTCGTTCGATTATTTTCAGTTCAGATCGTGATTCCGTCTTCAATATATATGTAGTCAGATTTAATGATGAAGAGGCATATATTAATCAATTGACTCGATTTTTGACCGGAGCATTTGACCCGGTATGGTCTCCCAAC
>CEUA01028439.1_pt1 | contig 12204 bp, 15 predicted proteins | sample 361541 | NCBI WGS metagenome assembly CEUA01 (sample SAMEA2623079, study PRJEB7988) | marine metagenome | isolation source: saline water (ENVO:00002010), including
GCCAGTATTTTTATTATTTTATCCATAAAAAGTGAAATATCTTACCCTCTTAATACTTTTTAATAGCTTTGTATTGAGCCAAGATTTTGAAACAATTGATTCAGATCTAGAAAACAGAAATTTTGAAGAAGTTATTGTTCCTTTAAATAAGCTTAACACTGAATATCCTCAAAATTTGGATGTAATAATAAGACTTTCTGCAGCACATCACTTGCTATCAGAAAAAACATATGATAAAAAGATGGATTTGTATCATTTAGATAAAGCAATGGACTATATCAATGAAGCTATAAAAATTGATTCAACTAATGGGCAAGTGCATAAGTGGTATGCCTTAGCATATGGGAAAAAACTTGAAAAACTTCCTGTCAGATCTCAGATTGAAGGCGCTAAGATTATTGAATTTCATTCAATGGAGGCAATTAAAAAACTTCCTACCGATCCATATTGCTATAATGTAATGGGGCAATGGCATTATCGATTGGCAGATTTGGGTAAAGTATCTAGAGGTTTAGCAAAAATTATCTTTGAAGAACCTCCACAAGGTTCTTTTGAAATTGCCCTTGGTTATTTTGAAGAAAGTATAAATTTAGAACCTGAATATATAGGTACATACTATTGGCTTGGCAAAACTTATCAAAAACTGGGAAGATTTGATGATACCTTAGCAATATTTGAAAAAGGAATTCAATTATCTCCTCCTTATAAAAGAGAAGAAGCTTTTTATCAAGATATGATCAAAATTCTGAGGAAAAATGGTAGAAAAAAATCTTAAAAATATTATTTCAAAAAAATCTATCGAATTAGGTTTTGAAAAAATTGGTTTTGCAAATCCAAAGGAAAATATTGATCCTGATAAATATTTTGATAAATGGATAGAATCAAAGCATCATGGAACAATGCAATGGATAGAATCAAGAAAAGAAGAACGCGCTGATATATTTAATTATTTTCCTGAAGTCAAAACAGTCATTTCGTTAGCTTTTAATTATTTTACAAAACGAAGCTCAGAATTTTCAAAAGATTACAACTCAGAAGTGAAATTCAGCAATTATGCTTGGGGCGACGACTATCATAAAATTATTAAGAAGAAATTATATGATATAAAAAATGAAATTTTAAAGCATAATCCATCAATGAAAATAATTTTATGTGTTGATACTGCACCAATTATGGAAAAACAATGGGCTCAAAAAGCAGGAATTGGTTGGCAAGGTAAAAATACTAATTTGCTTACAAAAGAATTAGGAAGTTGGGTATTCTTGGCAGAGATATTAATTGATCAAAGATTAGATTATGATTCTCCTTTTGAAGAAGATTTGTGTGGAAGCTGCACAGCCTGCATTGATTCTTGTCCAACAAATGCATTAACAGAATATAAAATTGATTCAAATAAATGTATTTCTTATCTCACTATTGAGTATAGAGAAGATTTTGAACATGAAGATTTACATAATTGGATTTATGGGTGTGACATATGTCAAGAAGTTTGTCCGTGGAATATCAAATTTGAAAAGATAAAAAAAGATAAACATTTTGAAGCAAGAGATTCATTAATCAATTTTTTTAAATCAGATTGGGAAAATTTGAATGAAGAAAATTTTAAATCAAATTTTAAAAACTCTGCTGTAAAACGTACTAAGTATAAAGGTTTAAAAAGAAATATTGATTCGTTGCGATAGTATTTCTATAATTTTTTTACCTTTTTATAATTTTTAGGAATTTTAAATATATCTGGTAATAAATCTTTGCTTGAATATTCTAATAAGCTATAAGTAAATGTTCCATTTTCATTAATTGTTTCAAATCTTACATTTACAGCATCTTTATTGATATTATAATCTTCAAATGGGATATTCATTTCATTAAAACCTAAGCTCGGAGGTATTGATCCCTTAAACATATTTTTTAATTTTTTACGTGTTAATTCGATAATTGGTGCTTTTAATGTTTTTTCTGTAAACCAGATATTCATTTTTAGTTCTTCTTCCTCTTCGTTATCTTTAATAATAATTTTTGCTTTTCTAGTTTCAAAATTATTTAATAATTCAACTTTTTCTGAAATTTCAACATTCACATTATCTTCATCTTCACTTTCTTCATCTTCACTTTCTTCATTTCTTTCTGGTGGTCCTCCTTGTCTATTGCCATCATCATCTTCTATAAATTCTGAAAGTGAATAAACCGCATATTTCTTTTTTTTATGATTAATCTTTGTTACCAAAGAATCTTCAAGCGATATAATATAGCCTTCCTCTCTTTTAATATTAAAAAGACGAAGTATTTTAACCTGGAAATTACTTTTAATATAGTATGCATCTTCAGAGAAATATCTATTAATACTTCCTTTCATTGTTCCTTGAGAAAATGAACCTTCCATTTCTTCATTGATGTAAAGAGGGGATTGTCCGTATAGATTGTTTAAAGGAAATAAAAATAAGAAAAAAACTATTTTAATAAAGTTTTTATAAACCAGTTTCTTCGACTGTTTTTTTAACTTCGGCAAGAGTGTTTTCCAATGCATTTTTTTCTTCTTCATTGAGGTCAAATGTAAGAATTTTTTCTACTCCATTGCCACCAATTACTGTTGGTACACCAATAAAATATCCATTGATATCAAATTCACCTTCACATAATGAAGCACACGGAATTACTCGTTTTTTATCTCTAACAAAGCTTTCAACCATTTCTATTGCAGATTGTGCTGGAGCATAAAATGCTGATCCTTTGCCAAATAGTTTTACAATTTCACCACCACCAAATCTTGTTCGCTCTTCAATGGCAGAAATTTTTTCTTCACTTAATAATGCACTCAATGGAACTCCTCCTACATTAGCTAGTCTGCTAACTGGTACCATTGTATCTCCGTGCCCACCAAGCACCATGCATGTAACATCTTGTGAAGAAAGATTAGTTTCTGCAGCTATAAACGATCTGAATCGTGCACTGTCTAATGCTCCTGCCATTCCAACAACTTTATTTTTTGCAAAACCAGAGACTTTATAAAATGCATAAACCATAGCATCCAATGGATTAGATACAACAATAACAAATGCATTTGGAGCATATTCTTTGACTTGTTTTGCTACATTTGTCATGATAGATAAATTTTTACTTAGTAAATCTTCTCTATCCATTCCAGGCTGTCTTGGAAATCCTGCAGTAATAACTACTACATCAGAATCTTTTATTTCTTCAAAATTTGATGATCCAACTAATTTAGAATCAAAACCGTCATGAGGAAGAAGTTGTGATATGTCTAGAGCTTTACCTTTGATAAAATTTTCAGCTTCAGGAATATCAATAATTACAATATCTCCTAGTTCTTTTTGTGCTGCAAGAAGTGCAATATTTCCTCCAACTTGACCACCACCAATTAATGATATTTTTGTTCTTGGCATTTTAATCTTTAGCAATTACGCTTACAAAAGTATTTTTACCTTTTTTGCTGAATCTGACAGTTCCATTTGATGTGGCAAACAATGAATCATCATTTGATCTTTTGACATTTCTTCCTGCGTGGTATTTTGTGCCGCGCTGCTTAAGAATAATGCCTCCAGAAAGAATTGCTTGTCCATCAGAGATTTTTACCCCTAATCTTTTTGATACGGAATCTCTTCCATTTCTTGAACTTCCTTGTCCTTTCTTATGAGCCATGCCTGTACCTCTTTATGCTTCTTTGTCAGCTTTTTTAACAGTTTTTTTTGTACCACCAGTGATTGATTGAATTTCAATCATAGTTAAGTCTTGTCTATGTCCATTCTTTCTTTGATAACCTTTTCTTCTTTTCTTTTTAATGACGGTTATTTTTTTATCTCTAGAATGGTCAACTATTTTAGCACTTACTTTGTATTTATTTAATTCTTTAGGATTAAAGATATTTTTATCCTTATCAAAAACCGCTTTTACAGTATCAAATTTGACAGTTTTACCTATGTCTAAGTCAATCTTAGAATTAACTGTAATAGTGTCGCCTTTAGCGACCTTGTACTGTTTTCCGTATATTTCTACAATTGCAATCATAGCGCGAGAACTTAATAGCTAATTTAGTATCTTTCAAGTGACTATTTTACTTGTAATATCTTCATCACTGTTTATTTTTGTGAATTTAAAATTATTTTTTTCAACGTTAATATCTTCAATTATCTTTAAATAAACAAAATTTTGCCACATAAGACGAATATATGCCTTTTTTTGTTCTTTTTTAAGATAATGAGCAATTTCAGGATGTAAAAATAATTTTAGTCTTAAATCTTTGTTTTTTTGCTTGTAATCACGTAACCAGTAGTCAATTTGTGTTAATAATGTATCTTTTGATATTATTCTTCCTATTCCTCTGCAATCATCACAAGATTCTGTGAGTGAATCAACGATGCTTAATCCAGTACGTTCCCTAGTCATTTCTAAAACACCAAATTCAGATATTTCTGATATAGCTACTTTTGCACGACCTTTCTTTAATTCTTTTTTTATCTCAAGATATACTTTTTTCCTATTAGCAGCAGCAACCATATCAATAAAGTCAATTAAGATTAATCCTGACAAGTGCCTTAGTCTTAGCTGTTTTGCAATTTCTTTTGCCGCTTCTAAATTAATTTTTAGAGAATTTTCTTCATGCCCTTTTTTACCAACAAATTTTCCACTATTGACATCAACTACAACCATTGCTTCTGTTCTTTCGATAATTAAATATGCTCCACTTTTTAGCCATACTTTTTTTCTTAATAATTTCATTAATTCAGTATCAATTTTTTCTTCTTTAAACAGAGGTATTCTTTTTTTATAATGTTCAACTAAATCTTCTATTTCTAAAGAATCCTCTTTGATAATTTTTTGTATTTTTTTGAAATTATTTTTTGAATCCACTACAATTTTTTCGACTTTATCACCTATTAAATCTCTTAGAACGCTTGATGTCATTTCTAAATCGTTATGAATTAATGTAGGGCCTGTAGCTTTTTCAGCAGCCGCAATTAATTCATTATATTTCTTTTCTAGATTTGCATAATCATTTTGTATTTGTTTTTCTGTTTTTCCTTCTGCAACAGTTCTTATAATTATACCTAATCCATGTTTTTTGATTTCAAATGCTATTTTTTTCAATCTTCTTCTTTCATATTTATCTCTCATTTTTTTTGAGACCCCAACATATTTTGAATTCGGAACTAAAACAATAAATCTACCAGCAATTGATAAATCTGTTGTAATACGAGCCCCTTTTTTGTCAAATGGTTCTTTAATTACTTGAACGATAATTTCTTGTCCTGGGGTTAGAAGAACATTTATTTCTTTAGATTGGTTTGAATTCTTTCTTGAATTATCTATCAATTCTGGATCTGATATTTCAGAGAAAGGTAGAAATGCATTATTGCCTTGTCCAATATTTACAAAAGCAGCTTGCATTCCTGGAATAACATTCTCAACAACTCCTTTATAAATATTGCCTACAGTACGTTCTTGTGATTGTTTGTCAACATGCACTTCTGCAAGTTTACCATTCTCTTTGACAGCTATTCGGGTTTCTCCGATGCTTTCACTAATATAAATTTCTTTTTTCATTATAGCCTCTAACTTTACTCTTATTTAAGAGCAAATATTTAACTTTTAGTGAAAAGAGGAGAGAATAAATAGGAATAAAAAATCTTTATCAATTCTAATTTTAAAAAACAAAAAATAATAACTCTTCAATTCTGTCCTCAATTTCGAAAGGAATTTAACGATTTTTAAGTTTAAAATGTATATAATCTGAACAATCTATGTTTAATGAAGAATTAATCGCCGCAAAAGTTGCCGCTCGCAATGCAGGAAAAATATTAATAAAACACTTAGAATCTGATTCTAAAGATATCAAATACAAAATAGATTCAGGTAATAGCCCTGTTACTATTGCAGACTATGAGGCTGATAAATATCTTTTTAAGTTTTTAAGCGGTGAATTCCCTCATGATGGATGGCTTTCTGAAGAGACTGTTGATACAGATGCAAGATTAGATAAAAATCGTGTCTGGATTGTTGACCCTTTAGATGGCACCAAAGAGTTTATTAAAAGATTACCTGAATTTTGCGTTAGTATTGCTCTTGTTGAAAATGGGATTCCTGTAGTGGGGGTAATATATAATCCTTGTTCAGACGAGATGTTTTATGCTCAAAAGAATAAAGGATCATTTTTAAACGGAGATCAAATAAAAATCTCCACTAAAGAAAATATAAAGGACGCATCGCTTATTGTTAGCAGATCTGAACATACTAAAGGTCTATGGAGTAATTATAAAAGTAATTTTTTCTCCATTAAATCTATTGGTAGCATTGCATATAAATTAGGATTATCAGCATCTGGTATTTATGATATTGCTGCAAGCGTTGCTCCAAAGAATGAATGGGATATTTGTGCTGGAGATTGTATCATTAATGAAGCTGGTGGAGTGATGAAAAAAATTGATGGTAAAAATATTCTATATAATCAAAAGAAAACCCTTGTTACAGACCCAATAATTGCCACAAATTCTATGTTGTTTGACAACATTTCAGATTTATTATATTAACATATGAAATATATTGGTCCAGATTTCTGCAATATTACTTCTTCGTTGAACGATGAAGAGCTTTTGATTCAAAAAACAGCAAATGAATTTGTTTCACAAGAATTTAGTCCTATAGTAAATGAGTATTATGAAAAAGGTTCTTTCCCTCTTGATTTAATTCCAAAAATGGGACAGCTGGGATTTTTTGGCGCCACATTACCTAAGAAATATGGAGGCAGCGAAGTCAGTAGCAATGCTTATGGATTAATAATGCAGGAGCTTGAAAAAGGGGATTCAGGTTTAAGATCAGTTTGTAGTGTCCAAGGCGGGTTAGTTATGTTCCCTATATATGAATATGGTACAGAAGAACAAAAAGAAAAATGGCTACCATTACTAGCTTCTGGGAAAGCAATAGGATGTTTTGGTTTAACTGAAGCAAATCATGGGTCAGATCCGGGGGGTATGGCTACAAAAGCTGTCAAAGATGGAGATGATTGGATAATCAATGGTTCAAAAATGTGGATTACAAATGGTTCGATTGCTGATGTTGCAGTGGTATGGGCTAAAGACAATGATGGCATTATTAGAGGATTTTTATTAGAAAAAGGAATGGAAGGATTTACTACTTCTGATATCCATGGGAAAATGAGTTTAAGAGCCTCAATTACTTCAGAATTATTCATGAAAAATGTAAAAGTTCCAGATTCTAATCGACTTCCAAATATTGAAGGGCTTAAAGGTCCATTGTCGTGTTTAACGCAAGCAAGGTATTCTATTGCTTGGGGATCAATTGGTGCAGCTATTGATTGTTATGAAACAGCCCTCAGTTATAGTAAAGATAGAAAGCAATTTGGGAAACCAATTGCTGCATTTCAACTTACTCAACAAAAACTTGTATATATGATTGAAGAAATAACTAAAGCTCAACTTCTTGCTTTGCAATTAGGCAATCTTAAAGATAGTGGAGATTTAGACTTTTCCCATATATCTCTTGGTAAAAAAAATAATGTTGCTATTGCTAGAGAATGTGCAAAATTAGCACGAGAGATTTTGGGAGGTAATGGAATTATGGATGATTATTCAATTATGCGACATATGATGAATTTAGAAACAGTCTATACCTATGAAGGGACCCATGAGATACATACATTAATTATGGGCCAAAAGATTACTGATATTCCTGCTTTTGAATAGTATCATCAATTTTTTCTACTATATTTTTTAATAAATTTTCTCTATTGGTTTTTTCCCCTAATTCGATAAATAAAGAAGTATATAATTTATCTTGGACTAATTTTAAATCTTCCAAATTGGAATTTACATTTATTCCTATCCCGATAATTGGTGCAGTAATTGTATCTTTGACAATTTGTTCACAAAGAACCCCAGCGATTTTTCTATTTTTAACGTAAATATCATTTGGATACTTTATCTTTGAGTGGATCTTTAATTTTTGCAAGTTAAAAACAATAGATTCACATGCAAGATCAACTAAATTTTGTCCATTAATATTGCAGTCATTAGGGATAATAATAGTAAATGCTAAATCTTTATATGGTGTTGAGATCCATTTTCTACCATGACGACCACGACCATGTGTTTGTTTGTCGCATGCAATAATCCCATAATTGCTGATGAATTTTCTAGCTTCTTTGTTTGTTGATTCTAATTCTTCTTTATAGAATATATTAGAATTAATTATTTTGGTTTCTATAATATGATCATGAAGATCTAAGAGCACGGATCTAATTTTTTTCTCATTTTAAAAATAGTGCCTGGCTGTAAAATGCCGTCGCTATTTCTAATCAATCTTTCATTATCCATATAGATAATCACCCATGCGAGTTCATCGCCATATATTTCACTTGCAAGGCTCCATGCAGTATCTCCAGATTGTATTTGATAATCAAAAAATTCTAATTCACAATTTTTTGCTTTACTAGCTTCTCTTTTAAGAGATAAAAAATTGTAAGGATAAATCTTATTTGGGTCAGATCCAATTTCTTCCTTGTTCCATTCATAAATATCTCTCCACATTGAAGAGTCACCATATTCTCTTGAAGCGATTTTAATTAAATAATCACCTCTTTTTATCATGTATGGCTCAAAAACAGTAACAGGTAATGGTGGAGCTTCTGGTTCTTGTACAATAAATGTTTCAACTTTTACTTCTTCTTCAACAATCTTTGTTTCTGATTCATTTGACTGTTGATTTTCAATTTTTTCTCCTACACTAGGTGCAGTGCCCGCACAGTTGACAATTAAAATTGCACTTAAGAGTAAAACCAATTTTTTTATTTGCATAACATTCCTCATTGTTAAATTTTTTCTATATAATATTAATTAATTTTTTTATGTAATGTTCCTGTTTTTTTATTATGAATATTCTCCAAAAATTTTTCTTAAACTATCCGAAATTTCACCGAGAGTACACCTATTCTTTGCACATTCAATTATATATGGAATTAAATTTTCATTTAATTTTGCTTTTTCTTCTAGAATCAGCAAAGTATGAGATACTTTTTTATGGTCACGATTTTTTCTAAACTTAATTAATGAATCAATTCTATTTTTATCATCTTCTTCTGATATAGTTAAATTAATTTTCTCTTCATTAACAAACTTATTCACCCCTATTAGTATTTCTTCTTTTTTATCTAATTTATTCTGGAATTCAATTGATGCATTTGATATTTCTTCTTCTATTTCTCCTGTATCAATTAATTTTTCCATCCCCCCCTTTTTATTGATATCATCAATTTTATTTAATACTTCTTTGACTATATTGTTTGTCATATCAGAAATAATACTGCTATCACCAATTGGATCAACAAAATCTGTAATATTAGTTTCGTATGCGATAATTTGTTGGGTTCTTAACGCTAATAATGCATTCTTTTCTGATGGTAAACTAATTGCTTCATCTTTTCCATTGGTATGTATTGATTGTGCACCGCCCAATACTGCTGATAGTGCTTCTAAAGTAGTTCTTACAACATTGTTATCAATTTGTTGTGCTGTTAACGTTGATCCTCCAGTTTGCACATGAAATCTACACAATTGAGACTCAGAATTATCTATACCAAATTTATTTTTTACTATTTTTGCCCAAATCTCTCTTGCTGCTCGAAATTTTGCTATTTCTTCAAAAAAATTGCGGTGTGAATTAAAGAAAAATGACATTTGTTTTGTCAATTTTTCTATATCAATACCTCTTTCCTGTGCATGGTTTACATATGTGATTGCATTTGCAAAAGTAAATGCTAATTCTTGGATTGCTGTACTTCCTGCTTCTCTTATATGGTAACCTGACACCGATATTGCATTCCATTTAGGTAAGTTTGATTGACAATATTCAAATATATCAGTAGTTAGTTTTAAGGATGATTCAATTGGAAAAATATATGTTCCTCGGGCAATATATTCTTTTAAAATATCATTTTGTATAGTTCCTCTAAGTTTTTTTAGCTGATAACCTTTTTCTTCTGCTAATGCTATATAGAATGCTAATAAGATTGGTGCAGTTGAATTAATAGTCATTGATACTGAAACATTTTCCAAATCGATCTGATCAAACAATAATTTCATATCGTCAATATTGGAAATTGGTACTCCTGATTTACCAATTTCACCAATAGACATTTCGTGGTCTGAATCATAGCCAATTTGAGTGGGTAAATCAAACGCTACAGACAAACCGTTTACTCCGCTATCCAGTAAAGATAAAAAACGTTTATTAGATTCTTTTACAGATGAAAAACCAGCATATTGTCTCATCGTCCAAAGTTTTGTTCGATACATATCTTTATAGATGCCTTTTGTGAATGGGAAATTACCTATCTTTTTTTTCGACATAATGGGTTAATTTAATCCTAAAATTAGAAACATGGAATATTCTCGAATCCAGAAAATTATTTATTGGTTAAAATGCAAGCAGCATTTTCCTGATATTCAACAATCATTCAACTATAGTGACCAACAATCAGGTTCTATTATGATTTTGTTGCCTGACACAGATATTGCATTTGATTTTTCGGAATTAATTTTAAATGAAGCTTCTTCAGAAATAAAAGATAAGTTGGTTTTTCTTGTAAAAGATTCTTTAGTCAAATTTTATTCTGACAGATTGCAAAAATATTCAAGATTATATAGCTACAAAGATGTTGATTCATTAGGATTACCAAATGAGTGGTTTATTGACGAAATTAAAAAAGAAAATTATCAAAATATGATTGATTTGAATATTAATTTCAGTGCATTTGCATCTTTTTTATTAAGAGCATGTGATTCTCAGGTAAGAATGGGTTTTAATTATGATAATTCAAAAAAATATTATAATGTTATACTTGATAAGAATTATCAAAAAGATTTAAATGGAACATTTGATATGATTGGGCAGTTTATAAAAAAATGAAAAATTTTATATCAGAAATTATTTTATTTGATCAAAAAGCTTTATCTGATGATATGCAATCCCCTTGGGAAATGATAAATAATATTTCAAAGCTTTTTACAAATCAATCTAACGCTTTTAAAAATTATGAAAATGTCATTATCAATGACCAGAATGGACCAGTGATTATTGATGATAGTGTCACAATTGAGCCATTTAGTGTTTTAAATGGCCCTTTATTTATTGGAGAGAATTGTCTTATTAAATCCCATTCTACTATTTCTAATTCTATTATTAATCATAATTGTAAAGTTTCTGGAGAAATACATTCTTCAATATTTCAGCCATATTCGAATAAAGCCCATGAAGGGTTTTTAGGACATAGTTTCATTGGTTCTTGGGTTAATCTTGGGGCAGGGACCACTACTAGCAATTTAAAGAACAATTACTCTAATGTAAGTGTAAAATGGGATGGAGATTTGATAGATACAGGATCAATCTTCTTTGGTTCAGTGATTGGTGATCATGTGAAAACAGCAATTGGCACTAATCTAAATACAGGAACAATCATTGGGATGGGATCTAATATTGTATCCCAGGCATTTCCTCCACGATATATCCCTCCATTTTCTCTTTATTATAAAGAAAAGATTACAAAGATCTCATTCGATGATTTTTGTCAAGCTGCTCAAAAAGCAATGTCAAGAAGAGAAAAGTCTCTTTCAGAAGAAGAAAAAGACAGGTTACATAATATTTACAAAACTTGTTGACTCAGTGAAGAACATCTAATATCTTCCTCTCTATGAGTGAAATACCAAATTTAGATGCAATTGATGAAGTTTTAAGTCCTTGTTGTGACGAGGAAATTAAAGTTTCTGAAATTGGGAAAAAATTAAAATGCCCTCTTTGTAATACTAATTTAAAGCAAAGAGCATTTTTACCATTCCTCGAATATTTGATGGAAAATGGCCATGTCGAAAACTTAGATTTTTTTGATTTAGACTTATATAATCAAGATAAAGAAAGCCTAGATACAGAAGACGAAGAGCTTGATTTAGATAAATATGAAGTTAAAAAAGACAGTTTAAATATTTATGAAGAGGATAAAAAATTTGATAATTCTGATTCAGAAACAAAAGATTCTATTGATGAATCTGCTGTTTCTAATGATTGGACCAAGTTTGCTACCGAGGAAGAGTAAGCTCAAAACTGCGATTTTACTTTACAATTCACAAGTCTTAACACTAAATTGATAGAACCTCAAGATTTTTTCAGGCTATAAAATCTTGA
>CEUA01029722.1_pt1 | contig 12199 bp, 3 predicted proteins | sample 361541 | NCBI WGS metagenome assembly CEUA01 (sample SAMEA2623079, study PRJEB7988) | marine metagenome | isolation source: saline water (ENVO:00002010), including
GTATACTACCTTTGATGGTCTGGAATCTCTTGTGAAGAACTCGTCGTCTCTCTGGCGAATCTCTACCATGTCGCTGCTGTGCAGATATTCTGGCAAGACCAGCTTGGCGGTCGGAATATAGCGCGTGTTGACAACATCTGTCTTGTTTTCCAAGAACTTATCGCCAATACCCAGATGTTGCATTCTGGTCTGCGGGCTGAACTGTTCCTTATATCTGTCACCATGTTCAGCAGATCCCGAAGACATGTCGTGAACAATAAACTGTGCGTCTTTCGTGTTTGCTGTGGTGGTGGGGCTGTCCCCTGAGCCTGTCACATTGTCGAAATTCCAATGGAGGGCTAGGGTGTCGAGTTGTGGCACGTATACGCCGCTCATAGCGGTTTGATATACAAATGCATTCTGATATGGATGTTCTGTACCGTAGTTGCTTTCGTCCATTGCGTGAGCAAGAACGATCCTATCGGGCACGTAACTCATCCAATAACGCAAGTTGCCCACTTCAACATTAGAATAGTGAAGCGTTGAGTTGGAACTGGTAAAGTCTTGATGAAGCGCGCCGACATAACACCGCTTAGAAGACGATAGGAATGCTTTTCCGATGGCTTCCGAAACCGAAGCTGATACCGAAAACTCATTCTGAATCAAATCTGTAAAGACGTTTACGCCATAAAATTCAACGTCAAACGTTTGGGATCCCAAGTTGGAGCCGGCGACTGAGCCGGTAATGTGATCCACCCATGGATACTTCGCTGGCTTAACTCTTACCGCAAAATTCCATCTCGTATCGTCATAAACATCTTCGTAGTACGATGAGGTCAGCACTCCCAGCTTTGATGAGGATAACTGGAAGTATGCTCTATTGGATTCTAACTTGTCTTTGATCGCGAAGACGCGGAGATCTACTCCGTCTTCAGTCGGGAACCTAGTATCGGTGGTGCTGTCAACCGTTCCCATAGCTCCGAATAGAGAAGATGTAAAGAAGGAGTCTGGATACCATGTCTCCATATCCTCCACTTGGGGCTTAAGCGGGAAGAAGACTTCACATTCAATGGTCTGCGGATTGTATGCGCCGAAAGCACTACCGCTAGCGGAACCAGTAATGTAGGCTGCAGCGTGGGGGTTGTCGTATACACCATCCACGGACATAGAAACTGCCTGATAAACCGTGCCCCTATTGCGATCTGGGTGTGCAAAGCTGACGTAATTTGTTTTGTTCGCTGTGCTGCGTCGATTGTCTTTGAAAATGTAATCCGACTGATCGGAATAAACATTAAGCTTTACGATTTCATCATCTACGCCAAAACAGCGCAACATATTACGGAAAGACTTTTCAGTACCCTTCGACTTGAAAATAAACAGCAAGTTGGCATAAATGTTAGAATAAATCTGATTCCGAATATTGTGAAGTTTTTCGCCATATTCCAGCTTTTCGTCGCGAGATAAGAAGTTTTCAATAAATTCTGCTTCTTGCAGCAGTTCTGGTGTTGAAATCCCAAATTGTTTTACCAGCTTATCCGCGAACGGAAGCGGCTTGTAACTAGCTGAGTATTCGCTATCGATGTTGGAGCCGGCATATTTGTCCTTGATCTTACCCAGAGCCTCGACCTGCATATGAAGCTTGTCAAAATAACTGCCCATGATTTGAGTAAGCTGAGAAAATGTTTCTGTTTCTTCTGCCCCTTCTTCTGTGGCATAAGTCGGGAACATAGAAGCAATCTTAGAAGGATTGCGCTGGTCGTGTAGAGAGCCAGATTCTGCCAGTTCAAGTCTGAGAGCAGATACGTCTGGGTGGGCGCGATAGATAATCGGGTCTTCAAACTCATTCTTGTTGTGACTACCTGATGCCATAGCGGAGCCGGTGTTTCTACACTCCGTTACACCGCCGCGCCACCAGCCGTTTGAGATTCGTCCCGAATAATCCAGAATAGTCGTATCACGGCTAGACGTGTGCATCACGCCCTCATTGAACTTATAGTATACTCCTAGACCGACATTAGCTACATCTGTATTAGAGCCACCGCCAATCTGTGTGTGCCAATATCTTCCGATCTGCTTGGCATCCCGCTCAAGTTTCCAGTAACGAAACTCGTCCAGAGATGCAGAAAGTTTAGCGCCGCCTCTGGCAATGTTAGTATCGTGATAGTAACCAGTATTACCGGACGGCAGAGTGCGCAAGGCGCCAAGGTTCGCTGTAATAGAACCAGTGATTCTGCCAAAAGTCTGCGAGCCGAGCTTGCTGGAGCCACTAAGCTGTCCGTTGACGTATAGTTTTGATATAATGCCGTCACCAGCAACAGCATTCTTGAGCGTAACAGCGTAATGCTTCCAGACACCATCTGCAACTTGTGACGGAGTAATTGTGGCAATCGGCTCATTAACAAAACCATTTGTGCCCGATTGGGCAGTCAGCCGGATGGCTGAACCAGCATCGGCTCCGCCGGAAAGCTCGATCATCAAGCGTCCATAGCCTGATGAGGATGAGTTTTCGTTATTCCAAAGGTCGAAGACTACTTCGCGTTCAGTATTACTGGTATAGAAAGCATTTTTCAGAAGCCAAAACTCGACCGTTACGCCGGTACGAAGATCATACTCCATGTTATATTCTCTGGCTGAACCAGAATCATAAACATTCGCATAGGTGAAAAGCTTTTTAAGGCTGGCGTCTTGAACCTCGAATGTACGGTCAGCCGAGCCAGTATGAGGACCAGCCTTGATCTCAATGTATTCTAAGATATTGTTGCTAGAAGGGTTGGGCTGTCCATAGCCACCAACCGCCTCTGTGCTGCCACTGACAACACTGTGCCATGCGCCAGATCCTGACGTGGTTCCCAGTTCAACATACCCTGTGGAACGCGGATACCTATTCTCGAAAAGCCACCGGTCCAGATAAGAGCCTGAGTTTTCAAACGCAACTTTTTCGGCGCGAGAACCGTCGTAAGGGTACTCATTCGTAAGGCGCTCGATGCTATCAACATAATACTTCTCAGCAGAGCCGTAGCGAGCAAAGTTGGAAGCGGTAGCAAAATCTACTGAGGGTACAAACGTGTCCTTATCAATGATAAATTGTTCCACGTACGCTTCAGATTCTGCTTCATATGCTATCTGATCAGCGCTACTGGAATGTGTCGTTTTTGTACTCTCAAATAAATCTTTAAGACTCATGTTTCTCTACTCTGAACTTAAACACTTCTGACTGTTCAACATAAGAACTAAGTGCTCCATTATAATATGCGAACTGAATGCCATATGCATAACCCGGCTCAAGTATATCCATGTCTAAGTCAAAATAGTTGCCTGATACATCAAATGATAACTGTGTTTCCATAGTGCTACCCGTGCCATGAGGGATTACTACATAATCGTCTATAATTCTAAAAATCCTATATGAGCCACTGTCAATACTCAAATTTGGTATTGTGGCTGTCGCCTTAGTGTAAATAGACGGATTCCAACCTTTTTCGCGTACGAAAAGTCGGAAACGCGCTGTCTCTTCAGGATGATAAATCGCTTTAAGGTTAGTAACCTTTGTCACATGCACCGGCGTAGGGTTATAAGAGGTGGCTTCCATAAGCTCAGGATAAATAGAGCCCGTGTGCCACTGAGTATCATCTACCCTGCCTGTATGCCACACATCGAACAACTTTTCTACCGGAGTCGATGCAGCGGTCAAGCAGACAGAAGCGGTATAAACGCCCGTTGCAACCCAGCCACCCGTTGCAGCGGTGGATGAAGACATTTCATCAGTAACCGAGACCTGAATGATCGAGTTGGTGTTTGGTACCGTATTGTTTGCGGAGCCAGAGTATAAGTGTACATAGACGCTGCCTGTGCCGCCGGCTTCGCCAGCAGATTCGCTGATATGTGGCAGGTTTTTCAACTGCCCTCTAACATAGTTGTATAGATATAGGGTGTTCTTGTTGTCTTCCGCATCAGCTAAAGAGCTGCTGTAGAAGAAATTCGATCTGTCATCCTTGTCTGCAGAATTCCAGCGAGCCTCGATGATCGGTCTCTTGTAGAAGTACTGACTCGATCTTGCAAAAAACTTTTTAGTATAGTAAGAGCTAGATGCCACCTCATGACTTGAGGAGAGCATGACACCGACACCATAATTAGTGTACGTTCCTGCGACCCAGTATTCTACCATGCCGGTGATATCAACTTCCAAATCTTCCGTGCCGTCAATAAAGCTAGCCGAATACAACAAGGTGGATTGGTAGTCACCGCCTTCTGCGGACCACGCAACAATACCGCCTCCGGATGAGCTTTGCGCTGCAACCCAGTTGGCGTATCCGTAGTCAGAATAGTTGTCTGCATCGATTCCGGTGCCCTCCTCCCAATCTCTGGAAATTGCTTTAACCATAAGAGTGTAGTTTGTTGGCACAGTAAAGGGGTGGACAGCGTTGAACATTCGCAAGTAGAAAGAAACGTTTCCACTAGCAGGCAACGTGCCGGCGGATCGATCTGAAATGATGTTTGTTACCGGGAATTTCGCCAGAAGACGCGAGTTTTCAGAAGATGTTTGCTGGGACTGTCCGTAGATGTGAAAGATTTCCATACTATCTGCAGCGCCCATATTTGCGCCGGTCGCATGTGTTTGCATGCTGGACTTGAAAGCGTCTGTAATCGTAGTGTCGGCAAATGCTATATATCTTTTAATGCCCATTAAACGGTGACTCCCTTAATATCATCAAACAAGTATTTGATCTCCACAACAACATTGTCAGGTACTGCAATAAATCGACCATCAGGCGTCATTTGCTTTTCAAAATCAAATCGAACATCAGAATATCTGTCTCCGATCTTCTTGGTAATATCAACATCAACAACATCAGCCACTCCATCAATTCTGTTTAGCATCCGGTATACCTCTGTAATCTCAATTGGCTCACCAATATCGTGCTTGTGGCGGTACCGCTGCCTTAGCCGTTTTGAACACAACGCCAGAATATCGTATTTGTTTTTACCTGCTTCGGTTACAATCGCAAATTCAATACCAAAATTCACAACTTTTGCATCCATAATATCAATAGTGTCATTGATCATTCTATTCTGATTTATCCAAACTTTCAAATTGTTTTTTAATGCGCCGTTGGCTGGGACAAAATGACGGCGCTCGTCTTCCGCTACAACATAAATATTAATGTTTCTCTTGAACGAGTCAGTGTCTTGCAAAATGGTGCATCGAGCGATGGCGCCGAATTGGGGCGGCATTGCATAAATCATAGCTTGGTAATCCTTGGCGGTGACGGCGCGGTTTTGGGTTGCGTAGTTGTCGATAGTCAGGCGCTTGATTTCTTGTACGCCGGGCATAACGACACTTCCCACAATTCGCTCATCATTTGTAACCTCAAACGAGGTCTTTACTCCTGCAACCTTGTCATCGTTCAGACTAGCTCGATTGGCAAACTTAACTTTCAGGTTTGTAATTTGCGTGACTGAGTTCGGGGAAGCATTAGGGTTGCTAGTGGTGTTGACTCTGTATGTAACTTTAATCTCTGTGTTAGAGGGTCCAACTCCAAACTTGTCGCTCTTGATCAAGTTGGTGGGATCGAATGAAGTATCTGTAATGTAGTTTCTAGCGTGTAAGTCCATGACTACATTCTTCGGATCAAGCCTGTCGGCTGTAACCGAGCCGGCTTTAAGTTCTTGATCTGAACCGTATCCAAACACTAGGTAAGTCCTTCTTTGGTCTCTCTCTACCACAAATCTGCGGGGTACCGACATTGGCTTCAAAACTCTAGGGACGTTGTTTCGGTGAACGCCCATGTTGGGGATTTCTCTGTACACAACGTCTTGCGATAGATAATCAACTTCAGAATATTCGTGTCCCTGTTGGTCTCGAACGTTAATAATCTCTGCAACGTTAGCACCAGCCAATTCAATTCTTCTAAATTTCTTAAATCCTCCGCAGGAAATCTTCTGAGCAGTGATGACCCCTGAGACGATTGTACCTCTAGCTCTCACAACATAGTGAGTGGGCGTACCATTCGCATCGACACGACCAACAACAACTTCGTTTGAAGAATGTCCGAAATCGACATCTTGCGTCAGTACGAAGCCATCGCCGCCAGTAGATACGAATTGGCTACCCTTCAGTGCAATAGGTAAGTATGCCGTATCTGGTCCTAATCCAGTCACGTTTGCGGGACACAAACAATATATAGTAGCAATGCCGTAAGTGCTGGGTTTTCCTTTGAATTTGTAGCCCAACTGTCGGCTTAGTCGTATAACATTGTTATACTCCATTGCACTGTCAAGGAACATTTCGTTAACCGAATAATCCAAGTAAAAGGATAAAACGTCGCCCACATAGGCAACGCTATCAATCATCATCGCGCCGAAAGATGCATCACTAAAATCCCTAAATGTATCCGGATAATATCTTTTTGCGTAGTCAACTAGCTCTCTTTTAATGCTGCTGAACTCTCTCGCAGTATATCTAATCGGAACCTGCTTTCCTTCGTCGTCCTGCTTTGCCATTTATATCTATCTCCTGCAAATAATAAGTAGTTTGTTTCCTAGATTCCGGCGGAATAAGCGGGAGCGAACTCGCCCATCACCGATACCTCAATAATATCGTCCATGTTCAAAGGCTTGATCTTATAAACAATCCGAATGTTCACTAGATTATCCGGCATATTAGGGTGTCCCGTTCCTTGAGAAAGAAATTGGACTTCTTTCAAATCTATGTATGTCAAATATTTGTTGACTTGTTCGTAGATTTTTGCCTTAAGCGTGGCGTAAGTTGAGGGGTGATCCTGTTCAAACAAATACCGTCTTGCTCCGACGCCAAAGTTGGCATCCATAATTCGCTCGCCGGGCGAGCACAGCAGCAACATTTTTAACTGCTCAGTAACAAGCTGCCTGTAATTTTTCGATAAAGCGATACCGTCTACGGGATCTATTCTCATCGGTGCGATAGGTCCAAATCCTTGTGCCATTATGCGTCTGCTTCTCCTTCTTCTGGGTTACAATCTGCGTCATCGCCTGTGCTGCCCGGTGGTGGTGGTACAGCTACGTTTGATTTGCCCATGCGCATATTGTGTTTCTCCATTGGTGTCAATGCTCCCAAAGCCAAATATGCCAAACCAAGCGGGGTAATCGGGGGTCCGATACCGGGTCCGAAGGGCGGTGGAGGAATTAAGTTGAATGGTAAAGCCATCAAAGTTGATGGGAATTTAGCAATCTTTCCTTGATCACCATCAGCAGCTACTCTAATTAGTTTCGCGATCATGATATTCGGATCTATTGCCTCACATATTCCTTTAAAAAGCATAGGAATTGTATTTAGAGCCATTTTAATCGGCAGCGGTAGTCCGCCGCCATCGGTATCAGTGTTGACAGAAGCGATCTCCATAGAGGTTGCTTCGGCGCTAGCGTCGAACGAAAATCCGTCGCCGCCGGTACCAATGTCGTGATAAAGTGTCCAGAAAAGTTTGCGACACTCTTCCTTCGTGGCGGCGAATGACATATCAATGCCCGGGACACTCACTTCGGTCATCATAGCACAATAGTTCCACAAGTTTGTAATAATATCATTTTGTCTGAAGCACTTCTTCATTAAGAACTTCCAATCATCTTCTTTCCTCAACTGCTTCTGAAGCTCTTTCATTTTGCCGTCTAGGGCTGTAACAGCACTAGTCCACGGGGTCTGATAAGAAGCAACCATCGCGGCGATAGCCGCGTAATCAGGCGGCGTTGCAGTGGCAGCATCGCGATAAGCGGTTGCTTGTGCTTCCAAGTCCACGACCTCTGCTGCTGTCGCTCTCGCCACCCTCTCCAAGCACTCAAGATCCCAGTCCTCGCACTCTTCGACTCCGGAGAACGCCTCAATCGTGCCGCCAAGAGTTTCATCAATAGCTGCCGTGATGGGGTTTCCAGCAGAGATCAGAGTCTCTACTAAGGGAATCGAGAAGTTAAAGAACCTCTCTTGTTGAGTACGAATAGCGGTTGCCGTCACCATTTCCACTTCTTCTTCTGCTTCCTCATCGGTTGCGGTTTCTGAATCTGTTGCTGCTGCTGCCTCTGTATCGTCAGTTGTTGAAGTTGGGGGGATAGGCACTTCAGTCTCTTCCTCAATACTAAAGTTTACACCCTCCAGTTGAAGATACGAACCCTGCAGAGCACTCATATTCGGAATACTCATCTCACCGGTTGACCCAAACATCTGCAAAAGAAGTGAAGTGATGGTCTCAGTACCGCGACCCTCAATAATACTATTGCCATCTACATCGTTGGTTGGATACATGTAACAAAGACGCAATCCGTAATGAGCCTCAGTAATTGTATATGCTGTCAGGGCTGCAATCGCCATCAAATCAGGTTCTTCTTGATTCACAGCATCCATCAATCGTTCAAGGAATTCTTGGAAGTTGGCGGGATGCCAGTATTCATCTCCAACCTTAATAAATTTCTCCAGATAGAGACCGCCCCGTATTTCTGTCGTAGCTGGGTGGCTATCCGGCGTAAAGAACGCAGCGCTACCCGGATAGTGCCAGTTGTTTGTAAGATTGTAATAAGTGCTGTTGCCAGTGTTACTGCCGAAAAGGGAAGTCACTGCGTCGGCTGGATTAATTTGCTGCCACTTCGCTTCAGCGATATAGGTCTCGCCGGTGGGCATGCCAGTGTCCTCATCGGTCACAGGAAGACCGGTCTCAGGATCAAGAACCGGCATCTCTTCACCCACATATGTTAATTCCGTACTACTAAATTCTGTATCCGTAAATGTAAACATACGAGGAGCGGGGATATTATCTGGAAGGAAGGGTGAAATGCGATCTCCGGTATGAGTCGTTCCTATATCCATGGGTATCCACATTGTAGTCGGCGGAGGAGTCTCGGTCTCTTCTGCACCACTTTCCGGCGCCTCGGTCTCTGTCGTTGTCGCAGGGGCAGGAGCAGTATAGAAAGTTTGAAACCCATCTGTTGCAGCTTCTGGTCTTGGGTTTAACAAGATCGTTGCCAGCAAGTCTGCCTGATTGAGCATACCTGATACATCCATGTCATCTGGAATGGGATACTCTGGCAGATCAAGAGTAGTGAGCCAATCCTGTTGCATGCGCTTGCCCAAGTTGGGAGTTGTGGTGCCAAACTTTTCATTAAGAATGTCCGCGACATTAAACAGGTGCTTCTTAATATAGTACATCAAGGCATCCATGCTGCTACAATCTGTGATCTCTTCTCCAGTAACGGGATCTGTTAACGGCTCGTCCTTGCATTTTGCAGCTTCGCACTGAGATTCAAAGAGTCTCTTGCACTCCTCCATAAATGTTGCGGCGTATTGTGGGTCAAGAATTTCCATTTCTTTATTGATCTTGTCGTGAATCTGTTGGAGAAATACCCCGTCGAAACCCTTCGTATCATATTCAGACAGTGGGAAAATAGAACGCAAAAGCCCATCAATAACGTAAACTCGAACCGTAACCTCAATGCATCCGACCAAGCCCGACTGTTTGAGGGCGTTTTTGCCCGTTTCCTTTTCTTTCGCCGGATCAACACACGCTTGCATAAAGGCATCTTTAGTCGGCTTTTTCCCGGTCTCTTCCAAGTCCAACAAACTCTTGGGTTTTTCACCACAAGAATTGGTTGGCGACACAGATGTGGGTTCAAGCTCAACCAGTTTTAAGGTTTCTGTATCAAACAAATCTGTAAATATGATTTGGATCCCGGCGCTTTGAATTATTTGATTGACAATCTGCTGATAGACTCTTCTATATCCCCAACCCATACCTGCGGCTTTGTCGTCCATTCCCAAATCTGCCCAACGAGAAAGACTTTGCACGTCAACTCCTTCTGGGAGGTTCGGATGTTTGATAAATTTGTCTTTGATAAAGTTTCTAAATAGTTGATAGTGTACTGGTAAGCCAGCTTCCCATTCGTGTCCGCCGCCATCAACTTCCTCCTCGACCGTCACTGGCTCAGCGGGATCACATTCTTTGCCCAAAGGAGTTGTGTAGGTAGACGGTGTGCTCGTTGTAGTACTGGCAGTTGCTGTGTTTAGCGAAGAGGCGTTGCGCTTGTCTGCATCCTCTTGGGACATCGGATCTAAAGACCAAGTGATAGTTGGCCAACTAGAGTCTGTGCCCGGCATGGCGGCTATGGGCGACGGATCTTCGCCCCCATATTGAAAATACCATTCATAAGAAAGAGTTTCTGTGTCCCATTTATTGCTGGTATAGTCGAATCGACGCAAAGAGTTGTATAGCACGGGAACTACCGAAGAGCTGTTTCGGGTCTGTAAGACGTGAATATCTTCTTTGAACAAGTCTATCCACTCGGTGGCGTCTTTAGCGGAGCCCACAATGCCTCGCACAAGATCTAGTTTGTCCGAATATTTGCCTTGACCCCATACTGAGCCATCTGATTTGACAAGAGGGTTTCCCTGTGCGAACAACTGCTCAGCGAATCGACTAATGCCGGGTTCGCCATCAGACATGTGTTCGCCTGCAACTTCCCAAAATGGAATTGCATCTTTCCTTACTGTACCAGAGCACAACATCTCAGGGTACATGTCTGATTCCATCTTGAACATGACATTGATCGGCTCGTACATAAGATTCGTCGCCATCTCGTTCATAAAGTTTAATGTTGGAATCTGATCATCGGTCGGGAACAAGGATGGTTTTGGAGGATCTTCGCCCGGGCAAACCTCATCACAATTCTTTTGTGGCCATACGTCGGGCACAATCGTGTCTCCGTGTCCGTCTCCGCCTAGGGGATCAAATGGATCTGCTGCCATCATCGCCATCTTTTCAAGTGCGTCCTGTTTTTGTTGCTCTTTTTCATCTGCATGGGCGTTCGCTTCATCGCCGCAGATGCCCTTTGTCTCGCACAGATTCTTTACATACTCATCACGCCAAAACGGTTCGGCATTACAGCACAGCGTTCTTAGGTCCATAACTCTTTGGAATTGCGGTGCCTGAATCTTCGCCACAACTTCTGGCTTGATAGCTTTTCCGATCTCCTCAAAGGTGTCTGCAACCTTTGAACAATCATCGAACACCTGTACCATCCACGGACAGCCATCACGAATAACCTCCTCGATATGAGAACAGGTGGAAGGGGCTAACATGCCGCTCACTAATGATGCAACTTCGTGCTTGTTTAGCTTTTTGCTGATCTGACTCACGAACTCAACTGGAGAACACGGTGGTTCTTCTTCAGGTGAAGGGGGTGTCCACGGCTCGCCACAGCCCATCTCAATTTCTATTGTCGTTGTTGTCTCGGTAATAATCATTCCGTTTTCATCAACGCCCTGCTCTGCGAAAGCTCGATTAATAACGTCTAGTGCTAAATCCAAGTTCCCCAAGCTGTCAGTCAACATATCTAAAATATCAGCATCTCCGAATCCTCCGTCTGCGGCGTCCTGAAGAAGTGATCTGAGTACTGATTTGCCCATCTCTACAAGAGCCTGCTCGATGGCGCCTTTGACGCCATCCTGCATCCCTTTGAACATCATGCCCATGAGGTCGCCAGTTGGAATATTATCTGGCAACGTAATCGTTGGAATCTCAAACTTTGCTGACATTCCAGCAACGGAGCCACCGGTCAAACCGTTTGAACCTCCGCCGGGACCGCCGCCGGGCATGCCACCACCGGGAAGAGCAGTAGACGGAGCCTCAATCTGCATACCGCCTGCGCCGGCGGAGCCTCCACCGCCACCGGGCATGCCGCCGATGCCGCCACCCAGAGAAGGGAGGTTAAGCTGGGGCATGTCTGGGGCATTAGCCATAAGTGTATCAATCTTGGTCTGAATCGCTGGGATTTCAGCGATCATGTCAGGAGTTAGAGTGCCAGCAGACATAGCAAGCTTCAAAACATCAGCCAGCTTATCAATCATCGCATTCAAGCCAAGCTTATCAATAATAAACTTGAACAAGGCAATTGTGATCTGCTTCATTGGAACACCGTTGCCTTCGCCTCCAGAAATAGAATCAATATTCAACAGACCTTTAACGTGTGAGTCAAGCGAAGCTTGAATATCTGGTGGAGAGGGCATTTGTCCAAACATCAAATCAAACAAAGTCTCAAAGAATTCGGGCACATCACACAGAAGCGACAAGTTGTCAGCATTAATGCCCGGGGGTAAAAGGTCGGGAAAGTTGGGGATCTCTGGTAGCTTCTCCAAAAGGTTTGGCATGTCAAAGAGATCAAATGTTTCATCGCCATTTGGTCCAGCAATCGGGAGAGGGAGGCTCAT
>CEUA01081479.1_pt1 | contig 12164 bp, 12 predicted proteins | sample 361541 | NCBI WGS metagenome assembly CEUA01 (sample SAMEA2623079, study PRJEB7988) | marine metagenome | isolation source: saline water (ENVO:00002010), including
CCGTAGCTATTGGTAATTAATATTCTAATTTGTTTAGAATATTAATTACCGAATAATTAGAAGCATTTTATATGTTTGGATGGCGATAAAGGAGATTTGTGTATTGCTTAAAAGTCATGTGTATATAGAATGAATTTAGGAAACTTATTTTAATTTGTAGCGTCTGATAGGCAAACATAACAGAGGAAAGTATCAAGGAGACGTTTTGATGGGTAGATTCGGTATGCGTTGGTGGAGTATCTTTTGTTTAATTTTTTTGGGCACTGTCTATGTCGAAGCTGACTCACATAGGCCATTCATGGGTTCACTTCGAGACATGAGTGCTGGATTTGCGGAATTGACAGCACAAGTAAAGCCAGGCGTTGTTGCGATAGCTACGGAGCAATCTATAAAAGAGGTTGCGGGATCTCCATTTTTCCCGCGAGGTATGAGGCCCAGAGAGCGGTCACGAGAGGGGGCGGGTTCAGGAGTGATAGTACCTTTCAACGGTAAGCAATATATTTTAACAAACAATCATGTGGTACAGAATGCCGACAATATTCGTGTCGAGCTTTCGGATTCTCGATTTTTTGAAGCAGAAGTAGTTGGAACTGATTCTCTGAGTGATATTGCAGTACTGAAATTGGACGCTGTTGATCTTCCTCAGGTGGGAATGGGTAATTCTGATGATTTGCGAGAAGGTGAATTGGTGTTGGCAATTGGAAACCCTTTTGGCATTGCTCACTCTATATCAATGGGGATTGTTAGTGGCTTAGGCCGTGGACGTTCCCGGGAAGAATATGGATCGTATATCCAGACGGATGCGGCAATTAATCCGGGTAATAGTGGCGGAGCTTTAGTGAATGTTCAGGGTCAATTAGTTGGCATTAACGCCGCTATTGTACCCGGTGGTGGGGGAGGGTTTGGGCGAGTTGGTAACGTGGGTATAGGCTTTGCAATACCCATCAACCAGGTCAAGTTTGTGATGGCCGAACTAATTGAACACGGTCAGGTCAGAAGGGGCTTGCTTGGCGTCCAAATTAGAGACCTGTCACCACTGATGGCCGAGGCAATGGGGCTTGATACGAAGGATGGTGTTTTAATTAGTGAAGTGATTGACGGAGGTGCAGCCGATAAAGCTGGAGTAGAAGACGAAGACGTAGTGCTTGAAATTGACGGAAGAAAAATACACGATTCTACTGAGCTAAAAAGTATTATCGGGCGTACCCCTCCCGGAACTGAGATCGAATTGATTCTTCTTCGTGATGGAGATCAAAAGAGAATTTCGGTTTCTTTGGATGCTCTTACGGAGGATACGCTGGCATTGGCTCGTGGTAATCGTGGAGCCCAGCAGAACGAAACGGGTCGAGTTGGATTGGCTGTACAGGAGTTGACTTCAGAATTGTCTAGTCGGCTTGGATACCGTGAGGGTGTCGAAGGGATTCTGATCTCAGGGGTGCGTCCAGGAAGTGAAGCTGACAGAAGAGGACTTCGTCGCGGTATGCTTATTACCGGTGTCAATCGATTGCGTGTTGCGACAGTTAAGGACTACAAAGATGCACTTGAAGACATTGTCCCTGGTGAGGCTTTTATGTTGCGTGTGCGTGATCGAAATGAAAAAGGATTAATGGCAATGCGTATGCCAAAGGATTAGTTACACACTCAAAGTTTTCTATTTTTAAGGGGTGTCCGTTCTGTTGAGCGGACACCTTTTGTTATTGTCTTGTCGGTGATGGCATTTTTTAGAAAATAGTCGATATTGGAATTGAGGATTTAAGAGCTCATTGTCCTGTTTTCCCCAGTGTCTCCGTAATGTTTTTTTTCCGCGTCTTAAACGATATATAGGTTTATGAAACCGCAAGCCATTTGGCATCCACAATCTAATTCTCCGGCCTCTTTGATAGTATTTCGGCAGCGGTTAACGCTCTCAAAAAATCCTATTTCCGTCTTTTTGCGCCTGTCTGCTAGTGGACCGTGGGGACTGTATATAAACGGGAAGCGTATCCGTAACTGTTCGGATAAAAATGTGACTCGTCGGATGTTTGTGGATGAGGTAAACATTGCTCCAGATTTAGTTGATGGGGATTATGAAATTATTGTTAAGGTCCGAGGTGGCAACTCAAAAGATTGGTTTAGAGCTGAATGTGAAATTATTGGTGATGATAGTAAACGTCGGGTTTTTCATAGTAGCACGTCTTGGCAAGTTCTTATAGACAGATCGTATCAATTTGATGTTGATGGTCAAGCTTTGACCTATACGGCTACAAAGACTGGTGATGACGAGACGAAGGTCCCCACATGGGAAAAGGCTTGTATTGTAGATGCCCCGAATCCTCCCCAATGGAATCCAATTAATGTCGAAGAAAGAGAGACGCTCCCGACATTAATTACGGAATTAGGTGAAGTGGATGCGGCCGGCCCCATTGACATTCACTCATCTCTTGAATCATTAAAACAGGCAAAGTTTGTACACCCTGAAGCACTATTGCAAGCTGGGAAAACAGAGGTGTTAATTCAGACTCGTGCTTTGGAACGTGCTGCTTACGCTGTAATTGATATGGGCCGTGTGGTTTATGGTTGTCCGCGGATTCGGTTGAGAGGCATAGCGGGCGCCCTGGTAGATTTGGGTTTTTCTTTGAATAGAAAAGATTTTGAATATACCACTCGTTATATTTGTCGAGAAGGCCATAGCGACTGGATAATCCCTACGGCTGTTTCATGTCGCTACATCTATATGAGAGTGAGTTGCTGCCCCAGAGAGATGCGGTTGGATAGTTTGACAATTATGGAACAAGTATATGATGTAGAAGTTAAAACGAAACTAACAAATGGAACTATTTGGGACTCATATTTTGATGTGGGTCCCCATGCGCTCAAGGATGCTCGAAGGGCGATCTATATTGATCATGCCCGTGGTGGCGTTGCCTCTGGTTTGCATGCATTTGTGTTGGGAATTAATGACATTTATCGGACTGGGAGCACGCAGACACTCGGTGCGATGTTAGCTATGATCAATGGAATTTCCTCAAAAGAAGATTGTGCTGCATTGGCTCTTTGTACAATTGAATATGCAAATCATACCTCAGCGGAAGTTATGAATGAAAATCTCTCAGTTGTAACGGATAAGATCTTTCATTTCTCTTCTTTTTATGAAGACGTTCCCATTCACATAGAGATGTTAACAGAGGCGGCCTGTGAAAAACTGAGAATATATTTTGTGGAATTGGGTGATAGCGAAATGGTCGAAAAATTAATGAACGCAGCTAAAGTTGCGCGGTCTCGATATCTGAAGCATTGGTCTGCAGAGAATGGTCTGGCTGAAAGAACAGATAGAAACCCTCATGATGCTCATTGGGCAGATGCATTTGCTCTTTATTTCCAATTGGTAGAATCTGGCCGAGCTATTCCCGTTGTTAGACGTCTCAACGGTTTCGATTTAAAAGGTGGAGATTTATGGTTGGCATTTTTTCAGGCGGGCGCGTTGTGGAGGTCGGGAGAATGTCAGGGTGCCTATTCGGTTATTGATGACAACTGGGGCAGATTATTGCAATTAACTGGTCGCACGTGGTCAGAAAGGGCTAACACCCTTGAGACGTTGCCTGGACCTGACGCGCTTATTGGCTATTACTATTTGGGAATACGTTCGATTGCTGCTCGAGAAAGGGTTATAGAGGTTCGCCCTAGTGTCCAATCGTTGGAACGAGTCCAGGCGGAACTTACTGTTAGAGACAATATCATAAGTGTGAATTGGTCGCTAAATGGGGCTGGATACCTATTGCTTGAAGTAGAGCAGAGCCAAAAAAGTGAATTACGTCTGGCAATTCCTAGATTGGGTAAGCGTTTCCCAACAATAACTATTAACGATGAAATGGTTTGGCGGAATGAAAAAGTATACAATAATTTTCAAGTTCGAGAGGTGGTTAGCGAGCTGGAGCATGTTGTTTTTGTCGTGTATAAAGCTGGTACTTATAAGGTTGAATTATCTGCTTAAGAAGTGGGAAATATGAAGACAGATTTTTTGTATTATGTGTTACATCAAACTGGCCAATTGCCCAAGAAAAAAAGTCCTTTATTGATTTTTCTGCATGGTTATGGCTCAAATGAAGGAGATATGTTGAGTCTTGGCCCCTATTTTGATGAAAAAGAATTGACTTTTACAAGTGTTAGGGCGCCGTATCAGCTTGATATGGGAGGTTTTGCATGGTTTGATATCGAGAGAACTCCTGACAAGATATATTTTGATTACGAACAGGCTATGGAGTCATTAGTTAGATTAGATGAACTAGTTCAAATGTTAAAAATCGAATTTGAACCAACAAAGATTATAATTGCCGGATTTAGTCAAGGAGCGACCATGGCTATGGCTGCTGGATTTCAGAACCCGCAGGACTATTCAGGGGTCGTAGCACTCAGCGGTTTATTTGGTGAGCAGATGTGGCCGGATGATCCTGAATTACTAGTTGAATTGCCTGTTTTTGTGTCACATGGGATACAGGATGAAATGATTCCTATTGAGCAGGCGCGTGATTCTAAGGTGTTGTTATCTGATCTGCCGATAGCACTTAACTATTTTGAATATGACATGGGGCATACGATTGCTTCCGACTGTTTATTCCAGTTACGGAGATGGGTTTTTGAAAAATTAGATTAATAGATTAGGTGTTTGAAAAAATACAGATATTGAAATCAATTTTATTGTAGAAAGATCATATCCAGCCACCGGTTTCTTCTCTAACGATTGTCTCCATAGCCTGAATCCAATCAGGATGGTCGTTAAGGCATGGGGTCAGGTGAAACTTTTCTCCACCTCCTCTATTAAATTGTTCTAATCCTTCTCTTCCAATTTCATCAATAGTTTCTAAGCAGTCTGATGTGAAACCTGGACAAGAAGTGACTAAACTCTTGGTTGCTTGTTTCCCGAATTGCTCTAAGACTTCTTCGGTGTAAGGTTCTAGCCAGGGCTCTTTCCCAAAACGAGACTGGAAACTAAGTGTCCAAGCGGTGTTTTTGAGATTCAGTTCTTTAGCTAAAAGATCTGCGGTCTCTTCACATTGTTTCCGATAAGGGTCACCTTCTTCTATATATCGATTAGGAATGCCGTGAAATGTGATTAAATGGTGATCTGGACTCCACTTAAGACTTGCTTCACTTTCCCGAACGCGTTGGGCCAAAGCGCTTATGTAAGCCGGATGATTAAAATATGGGGGAACGAACCTTAATGTAGGCATCGAGCGCTTTCTACTGAAAAACCAGGGACACCTACGTCCCATAGCAGCTCGGTTTACAGCATCATAGATTGATCCGGTTGTTGAGCAAGAGAATTGTGGATACATAGGAAATACTAGGATGCGATCTATTCCTTTTTCTCCAAAAGCCCTAAAGGCATTGTTAATAGTCGGATTTCCATAGCGCATACCCAGTAAGACCTCATAATCATCACCCAATAATTTACTTAAACTCTTTGTTTGGGCTTTTGAATGGACCATGAGTGGAGAGCCTTCTTGAGTCCAAATATTTTTGTAAAGGGCTGCCGATCTTCTCGGGCGGAAGGTAAGCACGATTCCGTAGAGGATGGGATACCATTTAATCGGATGCAGGTCAACGACTCTTGGGTCAGACAAAAATTCGCGCAAGAAAGGTCGTAAAGCTTTGGCGGTAGGGGCCTTGGGCGTACCAAGTTGCGCTATAAGGACACCTATTTTACTGGAGCTTTTCATTGTTGATACCATAAATAAAAGAAATGTTTATATCCTCATATAGATTGATAGGTTCGGATATACGTTTTAACTTTACCTCACCTGAATATAAAGGATTCGGTATACTAAGCCAGTTCACACAATTTTAGAGGAGTCGGGTATGCGTAGCATTTTTGTAGGTATTGAATATGCTGGGAAGTCCACGCTTATCGAGTTGCTCGATCGGTATTATAGGCATCGTAGTATACGTACTCACGGAGATGACCATTTTACTATTCCTGATGCAACGCTCAGCCCGGCCTCACGAAAAACAATGGTCGATTTACCCGATGATATGAAGGAGCGGATGCAACGAATGCAAATTCATTACCATATTGATATCATAAAAAAATATGCATGTCCCTTGATAGCTGGCTGGCATATTGAGGAAGCTGTTTATTCAGACATGTATGGAGACGACCCATCGAGTCCATACTATAAGCGTTACATATACAATTTCCAACGGCTTTATGAAACACAGGTCTTGGAAGGTAATATCCCGGACCTGGTCATGTTTCATGTAACGGCGAGTGACGAGGTTATTGCTCGCCGAATGCATGAATCGCCTCATGAATATCCAATCGTTCGGGAACAAGATATTCCCGAAGTGAAACGTCGTTTTGAAGAAGAAGTCAGTAAGTCTCTTTTTACACATGGGGGCCGAACTGTTGTTATCGATACCACGGAAAAAACGCCGGAGGAGTCTTTTGACGAGGCTCTACTTAAGTCAGAGCCGCTAGTTACGTTTGGAGAAATTGCAGTGCGTGCTATGGACGTGCCGGAGCAACACTACGAAGTAAGGTACGAGAATGGAATTCGTCAAATGGAACCTTCTATTAAATGAGAGGATGGTGGTTGACTTTTGTTTTTGTCGTTGGCCCAGTGAATGCTGATGGTGAATGGGAAAGACTGTTGAAGGATGTACAAAAACTTAAGGAACCGCAGTACGTTGCTTGGGCAGCTGGAAGTTTAGTCGCAGGTGGGTTGGCAAAACGTTGGGATGAGGCTAATGACTTTAATGTGGGTTTTGGTCGGCTCGACCCAATGGCTCGAACATTTGATAAATTTTCTGATCCGTTTGTGATGTTAACCTTTGCAACCAGTTTTCGTCTATTTACGAAATTCAATTCGATTTCAGCATTAGATACTACCAGCTCTGACCTGCTAAGGTCTATTGTGCTTACCAATTGTCTAGTCGGACCTTTGAAGTTTATTTTTAACCGAGAGCGACCAAAAGGGGGAAGTGGTTTTTCTTTCCCGTCTGGGCACGCATCTAATATTGCCGCTGCAACTACAGTAGTAGCACGCCACTATCATGGTGTATATCGGTTCGGGGCATTTGCCGCGAGTGGGATGGTTTTTTTTTCACGACTTAGTGGCCGACATCATTATTTTTCAGATGTTGTTGCAGGAGCTGCTGTTGGTAGTCTTGCTGGATGGGTTTGTAGTCGTAGAGAATTCCCGCCGTCCTTATATGTGAGGCTCTCTTCTAATCGTGGTTCGACGTTAGGTATAGCATGGTCAATATAGATATAGAATTACAAATGACGTCGTTAAAATATTTACGGTGTCAAAGTTAAACAGGAAGGAGCCATTCTATGTATCCGATAATATTTATATTAGTCTTATTTGTGAATGATGTTGTTGATGCAAGGCCTGCTCGGATAGAGCAAATACCAAACGGAGCGGAGTTTGGGTGCAGTGGATGTCATCTCAAACCTGGAGGAGCAAGAAATATATTTGGGATGCAAATAGAAGAGAATTTCCTCTCCTCTTCGGGCTTATTGGGTGAAGTTGTCTGGAGTAAGGAGCTTGCGTCTTTGGATGCTGATGGAGATGGTGCAAGTAATGGTTTGGAGTTGGGTGATCCAGAAGGCCTTTGGAGAACTGGTGATCAAGATCCGGAGGTAGAAGTATACCGTCCATGGGATGCTGATAGCGTGCCTCGAGAGCCGATATTGGTTCCTACGTTGACTTTGTTTATCTCTTGGGCAAAGGTAAAGCATTCGTATGGACAGAACTGAAATACGTAGTAAAATCGTTAAGTTGTAACATTTATATGAAGTGTTTTTTTGGAAAATTTTTTAATTGTTTTGATCTTCAACTTATACTTGGAATGTGTAAATACAAACAGTTGGAATTAACCTGATGAAGGGTTGCTAATGGCGACAATCATGATGATCGGGGCGTTTGATACCAAGGGAATAGAATACGCTTTCTTACAAGATGAGATTGTTCGTTTTGGACAAAATGTGCTTTCCGTAGATACGAGTGTTGTAGGCAAACCAAGGGGGGTTTCAGTTGATATCTCGGCTGAGGATATTGCCAGTGCCGCTGGTCGTAAGCTCCAAGATCTGCGAGATTTGAACGATCGGGGGAAGGCAATGGCGGTCATGGCCGATGGTGCGGCGGCGATGGCCCAACGCCTGTACGATTCCAAGGCTATAGACGGAATTATTGGGATGGGAGGATCCGGTGGTAGCAGCATTGTTACATCAGCGATGCGTGCCTTGCCCATCGGTATCCCCAAGGTTTGTGTTTCAACGGTAGCTTCTGGTGATACGTCAGCGTTCGTTGGAGATAAAGATGTTGTTATGATTCCTTCGATCGTTGATGTGGCTGGTATTAACCGAATTTCACGAATCGTAATATCAAGAGCAGCTGGAGCGATTTGTGGTATGGTCTCTCATGTCCCGCCGGTTGTCGAAGATGAACGTCGCGTTATTGCTGCGTCAATGTTCGGTAATACCACAGAATGTGTAAATACATGTACAAAGCTATTGGAATCCCGTGGTTTTGAGGTATTGATATTTCATGCGACAGGGTCGGGAGGTCGTACCATGGAATCTCTTATTAGTGACGGTTTGGTCGATGGTGTGTTGGATATCACAACAACAGAATGGGCTGATGAACTATGTGGCGGCATATTTAGTGCAGGTCCTGATCGTTTAAATGCTGCCGGAGCTAAAGGTGTGCCGCAAGTTGTTGTACCAGGCTGCCTTGACATGGTTAATTTTGGTGAATTGGAAACGGTACCTTCTCGCTATCTTGATGCAAAACGTCTGTTATATGAGTGGAATCCTGCAGTGACTTTAATGAGGACGAATATTGAAGAAAATAAAAAATTAGGAGATATTTTTTCGGAGAAGTTAAATTTGGCATGTGGTCCGGTAGCGTGTTTACTGCCAAAACGCGGTATTTCAATCTTGGACGGCGACGGAGAATTGTTTTGTGATCGCGCTGCTGACGCTGCCTTTGCTACGCAATTGAAGAAAAAATTGAAATCTGATATTTGTGTTGAGGAGTTAGATTATAATATCAACGATCCAGTATTTGCTACTCGTGCAGTCGATATGTTGTTGGAGTTGATGACTTTTTAGATAGAGAGGATATATGCAAGAGAAAATGACATTTGTTCAGCCGGAGGATGTGGAGACTCAGGTGTTTGACTGGGGGAAGTTGAGTTGGCTATCGGAACCGCTTGTGACCATGGCTGAACGTTTTAGTTGCGGATTGGTGACACTGGAACCTGGTAAAGGGCATGCACGCCACAATCATCCGTATAGTGAGGAGATACTATATGTGATTGAAGGAAATGGAATGCAAACGGTTGAATTAGCATCGGGTGTTTTAGAAAAAGAGATCAATACTGGGGAGTTGGTGCATATCCCTACGGCAATTTATCATTCGACTATCAATAGTGGCCATCAACCAATGAAGTTAATCGCAATCTATTCCCCTTTTGGTCCTGAGGCGGAGTTACGTCGGATGGAGGGTGTTCAAATTGAACCTGCAAAAAAAAATAGGAGTTGACCGTGGGATATACGCGCAAGGAAGTTTTGAATCAACTTCAGCAGCAGATAGATAAAGGGCATCCTATTATTGGGGCCGGAGCGGGAACAGGAATCAGCGCCAAATTTGAAGAGGCTGGAGGTGTGGATCTGATTATAATTTATAATTCAGGTCGTTTTCGCATGGCCGGACGTGGTTCTCTTTCGGGTATGATGCCGTATGGCGATGCAAATGAAATTGTTTTAGATATGGCTGATGAGGTTTTGACGGTTGTTGAGAAAGTTCCTGTTCTTGCCGGAGTTTGTGGCACCGACCCATTTCGGCAAATGGATATTTTCTTGAAAGAGATAAAGTCTATTGGTTTTTCGGGTGTTCAAAATTTTCCAACGGTTGGCCTGATAGACGGTATGTTTCGGAAAAATCTTGAAGAAACTGGTATGGGATATGGGCCTGAAGTAGAAATGATTCGAGTTGCGCATGCTATGGATTTATTCACAACGCCTTACGCATTTAATGTCCAGGAAGCCGAGCAAATGGCTGATGCAGGAGCAGATATCATTGTTGCGCACATGGGGCTTACAACAAAGGGGTCTATCGGCGCAACGACCTCATATACTTTGGAGGAATCTGCTGTGCAGGTGCAAGCTATTTGTGATGCGGCTCGTGGGGTCAACTCAGATGTGCTAGTTCTGTGTCACGGCGGTCCAATATCGATGCCTGAAGACGCGGAATACATACTACAGAACACTGACGGTTTGAATGGGTTTTACGGAGCCTCGAGTATGGAGAGATTGCCGGTTGAAGTCGCGATTACCGAACACATAAAAAAATTCAAAGGTATATCCTTTTAAATTCTCGAAAAACGATGTTAGGTAATACATGATAGGATTTTTATCCGATGTTTTTGTAGTAGTTTTTGAAAGACAAGAGTCTTTTTAGTCGTGCGCCCGTTAAAGAAAGTTGAAACGAGACGTCTTTTCGAAAGCGCTGCAGCTTTATATCCTCCTCAGTGTGAACTGGCTTTCTTATTACAGAGTTTTGAAGATCCGCTTAATGTTGGATCTATCTTCAGGATTGCAGATGCTTGTGGAGCGAAAGAACTAATTTTTTCCGGAACTACCCCAATTCCGCCACATAGTGAAATTGAACGGGCAGGCCGTGGCCATGAACGACGCGTATCCTGGCGTAGTATTCCTCGTTTGGAAGATGCTCTAGCATTGTTACGAGATGAGGAATACAGCCTTATCGCTTTAGAAACCACTTCAGATTCAATTTGTTATCTCGAATATAAGTATCCGAAGAAGCTTTGTTTAGTCCTAGGGAATGAAAGTAGCGGTGTTTATTCTTCAACCTTGTCCTACTGTAACGGCTCGGTTTATATACCGATGTATGGCAAGGGTCCATCGATGAACGTACATGTGGCCGCGGCTCTGGTCGCCTATCGGGCACTTTTAGGAAAGGGTTAGAATTTATGTCTAAAAATGTTGTATTGATTACTGGAGCAGCCGGGAGGATTGGTAGTAACTTGCGCAAGTTCTGGGGAGATCGGTATCGCTTGCGCTTGGCCGACATAAAGCCCATTGAACAAAAAAAGGATCATGAGGACGTAGTAGAGATAGATATAACGCAATATCAATCCTTTTTGGATGCCTGTCAGGGTGTAGATACGCTTATTCATTTGGCTGCCGATCCAAGTATGGAAGCTGATTTTTACAAAACTTTGTTGAACCTTAATGTTGTTGGGTGCTACAATGCCTTCGAGGCCGCGCGGGTTGCTGGTTGTAGGAGAATTGTATTTGCGAGTAGTATTAATGCTGTTTTAGGGCATGAAGATAAGACTCCAGTGAAGTGGGATGCACCCGTTTATCCAATCAATGTATACGGTGCGACAAAATGTTGGGGAGAGGCGTTAGGTCGAAGTTATGCCCATCAGCATGATTTGTCTTGTATCTGCGTCAGGATTGGTGCTGCCGCATTTGAACAGAGCGGTAAATGGGATGCAGAGCTACCTAATATGGGTTTTAGTGCTAGGGATCAAGCAAATTTGTTTGGCTGTTGCGTTGATGCGCCCATAGATATCAGATTTAAAATTGTTAATGGTGTATCGAAGCACCAGCATTCGTGGATGGATTTGACTTGCGCAAACGAATTGGGTTATGAACCTGAGGACGGTACAGCATTTCCGCCAGCATGACAGCTATTTCGGATTCGAGGCCTTTATTATTTCAAGAGTTCCGTATAGAAACGGATCCAATTACCATGAAAAATTGATTCGATGTCGTTTTTTTTATAACCTTTTTTTGTCAATAGACTTTGTAGTTTTTGCAAATCTGCAATGGTGTTTAAATCAAAGGGTGTCTGCTCTGTTCCGTAACCTCCGTCTAAATCGGATCCGATAGCTGCATGCCGAGTTGTTCCGGCCAATTGACAGACGTGATCAATGTGCTCAGACACATCGGATAGCGACACCATTTCAGGCTGCGATTCTCCGCGAATCCAATTAGGGTGTAACATCCAAGCATCGAGTGCAGAGCCTACGATACCATCTCTATTGACAATGGCTTTGATCTGCTCGTCAGTGAATTGTCTCTGATTGGGTACTAGTTCCCTACAGTTGTTGTGGCTGGCGAGGACACGTCCGCCGAAATTATCTAATGC
>CEUA01234501.1_pt1 | contig 12142 bp, 10 predicted proteins | sample 361541 | NCBI WGS metagenome assembly CEUA01 (sample SAMEA2623079, study PRJEB7988) | marine metagenome | isolation source: saline water (ENVO:00002010), including
AGCAAAAATAACAATCAACAACCCGCCTATTGGTAACATAATGTTACTAGTTAAGTAATCTAGATTATCAAAAATAGTACCTTGCAAAAAAGTAAATTCTGAAAGCAAATTAAATGAAAAAACGTTACCTAAGCCAACAAGCCAAATTATAAGAAATATTATCAGAGCAGCTTTAAATCGATCTATATGAAATTTCTCTATAAGCCAAGCTACGGCAGGTTCCATTAGACTGATAGCTGAAGTCCATGCCGCTAAAGATAATAAGCAAAAAAAGATTCCTGCAAAAAAACCTCCTCCAAGCCAGTTTCCTAAGAATGGCATACTACCAAATGCAATAGGTAGGGACACAAATATTAGCCCTGGACCTTGCTCTGGATCTAATCCGTTAGCAAAAACAACAGAAAAAATAACAAGGCCAGCTATTATCGCTATAAGTGTATCTACAAATACAACAGCTATTGATATTTTCCCAATAGATAAATCACTAGGTAGGTAAGCTCCATAAGCCATGATAGCGCCCATACCTACACTTAAAGTAAAAAAAGCATGGCCAAGAGCAATCAATACTCCGCTTGCAGTTAGTTCTGAAAATTTAGGGGCAAACATAAAATATACAGATTCAATAAAATGTCCATTAAAAATACTATAGAAAAGCAGTCCAACCAAAAGAAGAATAAGTAAAGGCATTAATATGCGGATAGCTTTCTCTAGGCCGCCCTTTATGCCCCTGGCGACAACGCAGAATGTCATGTAGAGGAATAAAGTATGCCAAAAAAGCATTACTTTCCAATCATTAATTAAATCATCAAAGATAGATCCGGCGTCATTAATAATTGGATTTTGTAGCGTTGAAGAAGAGTCTATAAATGAGTGGGAAAATGATTTAAAAATATAAGATAGTGACCAGCCAGCTATAACGCTATAAAAAGAAAGTATTAAGATGCCAGATAGAACACCAGCTAAACCAACATACTGCCAATATGGTAACGAAGAGCTCTCTAAAGATAAATGTCGCATGCTTGCAACTGGATTCCTTCTTCCCATTCTGCCAATAAGGATTTCTGATACTAAAATTGGCAACCCAATTAAGAATACGCAAAGAAGGTAAACTAAAACAAAAGCCCCTCCTCCATTAACTCCTGCTATATATGGAAATTTCCATATATTACCTAGACCAACTGCTGAGCCAGCTACCGCTAAAATAAAAGAGAATCTAGAAGACCAGTAACCATGTAATGATGATCTATTATTAATACTCTTAGTATTCAAAAAACATGCTCCTAAAAAATATATGCTGTGAATAGCCTTTTTTTCTGTTAATTTTATGTTCTAAAACTGATTATGGCTACAAATAACAAAAAAACTTCTAATTCAAGTATTGCAAAGAACAAAAAAGCACGCTTTGATTTCGCTATTGAAGAGCAATTAGAGGCGGGTATAGCTCTTGAGGGATGGGAAGTGAAAAGCCTCAGAGCTAATAAAGTTCAACTAACAGAAAGCTATGTAACCATAATGAATAATGAAATCTGGTTAATAGGATCAAACATTTCTCCATTACCATCATCAAGCACAGATACAGAGCCAAATAGAACTCGGAAGCTTTTGCTGAATCGTAAAGAGATTGATAGATTCAAGGGTCTAGTTGATAGAAAGGGATATGCATTAGTTGCTCTTGATCTATACTGGAAATATGGAAAAGCCAAGATCAACATAGGCTTGGCTAAGGGTAAAAAGCTACATGATAAAAGACAGACTTCTAAGGATCGTGAGTGGCAAATTAAAAAATCACGCACTTTAAAGTCATTTAACAAAAGATAGTATTAGCTTAATTTATTTAAATAGCTTGAATTAATCGTTTAGAAGCATAAACTTAGATGAAGGGTGCGTAATGGTTTCGACGTGGGTTATGATCCTTTAAGTGCATGTCGAGGAACAGATCACCTCGTTAAAAAGGCTGTAAACCATATAGTTGCAAATAATGACAACTACGCACTAGCTGCTTAATAACCAGTCTAGTGCCTTCTGACCGAGCTGTGTCTGTACAATCGGATCCAGAAGTTATCAATACAGACTAGCGTGAAAGCTTGATTAGGGCTTGATCGTAAAACTTTAACTAATCTAGCTATAAGTTTTTCTTTCTCTTCAGGTATCTTATAGCAAAATTAAAGAGGAGATAAGCATGTAGATCTTATTGGGGATTGCTGGCGGACGCGGGTTCAACTCCCGCCGCATCCACCAATTTATTTATTGGAGAAAATATGAAATTTTTAATATATTGCACTATTATTTTTATTACCTTTATCAGTTCTAGTTGTATTCAAAATACCCGTATCACTACAATTAATCCAAACAATGAGTTAAAAGAAAATATGCTACTTAATGGCATAACAGATAATTGGAATCAAATTGGCGATGTTAACTGGTCATTTCAAGATGGGACTGTTTACTCAGCTTCTGGTACGGGGCACCTCATCACTAAAGAATTATATAGCAACTTCATTCTAGAAGCTGATTTCTGGATTAATGATGTTGGCAATAGTGGAATATTCATAAGATGCTCTAATTATGAAGAAATAGCTGCAGCAACATGCTATGAGATAAATATATTTGATCAAAGGCCAGATCAGAGATTTAGAACAGGAGGTATAGTTAACTATGCTGAGCCAAAAGTATATATAAATGCTGGTGGAAACTGGAATACATTTAAAATTATAGCTGATGGTCCAAGCATTGTTGTTTACTTAAATGATCATCTAGTTGTAGACATTGTTAATTCAAAACTAAGGAGCGGCCCCATTACACTTCAAAATAATGGTGGAGCTATAGTTAAATTTAAGAATGTCCTTCTAGAGGAGCTATAAAAAAATCTAACCTTATTATGATGTTATTTATTGTAATAGCCTGTTTCTTTTTTTCTGGTTTTGCAGCATTGCTATATCAAACTGCATGGCTTAGGCAATTTTCACTCGTCTTTGGCACTAGTGAGATAGCTGTAGCAATTGTTCTTGCTGCATACATGGGAGGTCTGACAATTGGAGCAATAATTGCTACTAGATTTATCCAAAAAATAAAAAAGCCCGTTCTTGTTTACGGCGCATTAGAAGGTGGTATAGCATTATCAGCGCTATCTGTTCCAATATTAATTACAATTTCTCAAAGTATTTATTCATTTTTCTTGGGTAATCAAATTGAACCTCCAGATAGCAGCGGGTTAATGCAGTCTACCTTTTATTTATTTGCTAGTTTTATAATTATATTAATACCAACAGGATTAATGGGTGCGACTCTGCCATTGTTAAGCAGGTATGTAGTAACAAATAATAACCAAATTGCTACTAGAGTCTCTTTGCTCTACGGCATGAATACATTAGGTGCTGTTTTTGGGACGATTATAGCAGGCTTTATTTTGCTACCTAAAATTGGCCTTAACGGAACAATTTGGGTAGGGGTATCGGTTAATTTTATTATTTTTATTATTGCTATCTTTCTAGATAAAAACCTAAAAGAAATTAGTACAGAAAATAATATAAACAACGCTTCTCAATTGAATGGTTTTTTTAAAACTATCAATTCTATACTCTCTGATAATTCTGAAAGATTAAACCATAAATTAAAAAGCCTATTTAGAGAAAAGAGTATTTGGATGCTGCCACTAATGCTTCTCTCTGGCTTTAGCTCTTTTACTTATGAAGTTCTTTGGACAAGAATGTTATCGCATGTCATAGGTGGAAGTATCTACGCCTTCTCAACTATGCTAGCAGCATTCTTGCTTGGAATTGCCATAGGCGGAAGCCTGGCTGGTAAAATAACTAAGAGCAAAGAGTTATCAGTTATTCTTTTTTGCATATCCCAAATTCTTATATGCTTTCTATCAATATTTATCTACTATAATTTAGGTCCATTAATGCCAACTAGCATCAATGCATATGAACTATCGCTATATGCGCTGATTGTAATGCTCCCTGCCACAATATTTATAGGAGCAACATTTCCATTGGCTGTACATATACTAGTTCCCAACAATGAAACTACTGGAATAGGTACAGCCTTAGTATATTCATGGAATACTGTGGGGGCTATAATAGGGTCGCTTTTTGCTGGTTTCTTCTTAATTCCAGAATTTGGTTTTGAGGGGGCAATTAAATTTTCAGTTATTACGAATCTAATAATCGCTTTATTTACGGTTCTACTTGTCTCCTCCTTGCCTAAAACATTATCAATATTAATCTCTACTTCTATCTTAGCTTTAATATTTCTATATAGCCCGATAAGACCAGAATCGGTGATCATGAGAACAGGATTTACATTAAGCTATCTAAATCAACCAAAAGAACTTTTTTATGAAGTTGGTAAGTCTTCAACTGTTATGATGCTTGCAGAAGATGGCTACTATTATATTAGAACTAATGGTTTACCAGAAGCATCAATTGCAGCTAAAGGCTCACCTCCAATTCAAGATCCAGAAAAATGGCTTACATCTCTACCTGTAACAGCTAAACCTGATGCAGAAAACATGATGGTTATTGGTTTTGGAGGTGGAGTAGCATTAGAAGGGGTTCCTCCATCTATTCAAGAAGTTGATGTTATTGAAATAGAGAGGGAAGTTATAAATGCCAATAAAACGCTCAAAGACATGAGGAATATCGACCCCTTAGAGGATCCTAGGTTCAATATAATTATTAATGATGCAAGAAATGCTTTAAAGCTTACAAATAAAGAGTATGACATTATCGTTTCTCAACCATCGCATCCATGGACAGCAGGCTCATCTCATCTTTTTACACAAGAGTTCCTTAGAGAAAGCAAAAGCCATCTTAAGGAAGGAGGGGTATTTGTTCAGTGGATGAACTCTGAATTCATAACTGTAGATCTACTTAAAACCCTTGCAGCTACATTATTTTCTGAATTCAAATACTTAAAACTCTATCACCCAGCATCTCAAGTTTTAATGTTTCTTGCGTCAAATAGCCCAATAGATCCAGAAATTATTATTGAAGAAACAGGGCTACCCTTGATAACTGATAGTATGCATTATAGTAGAATTGGTATTAATAGTGCTGAAGATTTATTAGCAGCTATGGCTATTGATCAAAAAGGGTTAAAGATTTTTTCAAATAATGCTCCTATCAGCACTGATAATAATAATCTTATGGCAACACAAAGTAGGCCTTATGCTGATGGAGTTATGCTGCCTGAACTATTAAAACTATTTGAACCTTACGATCCCCTTCTAGATAAAGATAGCTGGATTTATAGTGAGCTTGGAAATGCTATTGATTATGGCCATCTAACAAGAAGGCTGATTAGTATGTCACAATACGAAAGAGCTTCAAAAATTGCTGGGACAATAGATAATTTTTCTAAACAACTAGAAATCTATGGTCACCTTCTTTTAACTCAAGGTAGGTTTCAAGAATCTACTGATGCATTTATCTCATCTGTAGAAGCTAATAATAATAATATCCAAGCTAAATATCATGTAGCAAGCAACTATCTTGGGGCATTAAATGAAAATACGGCTCCTAAAGAAGTTCTTGATATTGCTTCCAGCTTAACAGGAGCGCCAGCAGCTGTAATTCAAGGGTGGGAGCTAGCATCAAGCGCTAATTGGGTGGAGTTAGTAAAACTTGATAGAGAGCTAGCTAAAACAGAAATTACTGATGCTTGGTATCCTGATGCTACTCGGCTTAGAGCTGAATGGAGAGTTAATGTTAGTGTTGATCAGGAAAAGTATGCTTATGATGCCTTAAGGCTAATTGATCGGGCCATTATTTTGCTACCTGATCAAAACTTATTTTTACTTAGAGCGATAAGCTCATTAATACTTAACGATTATGATTCATTTATTGAGTCTTCTAGGTATGTGATAAATCAACTGGAAGGATCGATTGATTACGCTCTTTATGAAGGTTATAGGATTCCAATGTTTGAATTTCAGCAAATGCAATCTAATTTAAATTCAATTAATGATAGAATAAATCAAGATATTGATATTGTAGATAAATTCAAGCTTAATAGCGTAAGGAATAGATTAAACTATTTAAATCAAAAATTTAGTGAATATATTGAGGTGCAAAATGAAAATACCAACTAATAAGAATTCCTTACCTTTAATTATGCTATCTTTGGCTTGCTCTTTATATTCTATCAATAGTTTTTCAGATTTTATACATTCAACCGAATCTGTAAAAGGATCGGAATTTGATGTCTCCTATCATTTAATAGAAACTGATGATGGATTGTATGTACCCATTGGCCTCAGAACCCCTAATAATGAAGGCCCTTTCCCTATTATTCTATTTACATCTGGTAATGGCAATGGTGGTCTAGATTTTGTTAGAGACTACACGCAAAACAGAAGCTGGACACAAGAACAATTTCTTCAAAATGGCTATGCTGTTGCATGGTTAAGATATAGAGCTGAAGTTGATGCTCCAAAATATACCGGCTCATCGAGAGTAGGAAGGGACTGGTCAGGAAGACAAAGGTTTGATCGTGCGCTACTAGAGTATGAAGATATAGTCTCAATCACTAATTATGTTAAAGGATTGAGCAATATTGATTCTAATAAAATAGGCTATATGGGAATGAGTCATGGTGGTGAAATGCTAATGAAAATAGCATCTGAATATCCAAATCTTTTAGCAGCTGCAATTGCTAGTGAGCCAGCATCAATGGACTTTCTTGCTGTCAGTCCTCCTGCACCTGATCAAGACTATATTGACCCAAGTGTTCCTGATACTTACGAAGCAAATACTCTAGAAATGCAAGAAATAGCAACAGATAAATTGATTAATGAAAGAGTAGATTTAGAGATTGCAATGAAAAGAATAGCGCCAATTAGTATGCCAATATTAATTCAAGGTAGAGATAGAGATCACAATCAAGATACTTTTTTAGCTAATTATAGGCTGTTAAAACTAGCTGAAAAAAATGTTGAATGGCAGTCATATGATCACGAATTTCATGGTTTTGCCTATCCTGAAAGGAATCAAGATGGAGAATATAAGCCCGATGAAATACAAACACAGGTTGTAAATGATTCAATAATATATTTTGATAGATTTATGAAATAAGATCTAATATGTAACAGACTTAAAAATGCCTCCTGCAGTATAATTAAAATCTGCATAATCACCATTTTCAAAGACTACAGTAGTTACAAACAATAAATTATCAGTTGTCTTACTAGGATACCCTTTGACTGTAATTATATCTCCAGAAGTGATAAGGTCATTAGTTATACCGACTCTCCTTAAGTGATTTGCACTCGCGGTAGCCCCCCACCATTCCGCTTTATTTCCTTCGCTATCATTATGAATAAATAATAACTTAGTATGAGGATTTACTACTTGAAATGAAACAGCAGTGGCTTTTAGTTCTATAGTTTGAGATGTATCAAAATAAGTACCAGTATTATGATGAGACAAAACATAGGATTGGCCTAAGAATAAAAAAGAACTAAATAATAATAGTTTAATGGTTAAAATAATTTTCATAATTAAATTACCCCCGCACCAGCAAAATCAGGCAAACACTCATACTCATAAATATTCATATCAGGAGAAAATATCCTCTGGCCAGAAACTTTGTAAGGCGTCTTATAATTCACTGGATCATGAATTTCGGCATCAAAGTGTAAAATATCATCCTCCCTAGTATATCTCTCAATCACATATGAGTCTTTATGCCCTGAAAATGGCATGCCATTAGTCCATACATAGTTGTCAGGAGACATATGAGTAGTTTTTACAACCAATGTTTTATTTTCCCAATGACCAATGGAATATCCAATCAGTGATACTGGCCAATTATCAGGAACAATCCTTTCATCCATAAATATTCTTCTTACCATATGAAAATGTTCATATAAAAAAAGTATCTGGTGATCTTGCATAACTATCTCTATAGGATATGGGTCAATAATACCAAGTGGAATACCAGGCATTACACACTTTAATGTAGGATCAAGCTCTGGTAAAAAATTATCAAACGAAGATTTTCCTTCATTAGTGAAATCAACTAAAGAAGATGGGGGATGTCCAATGCCATGGCCAGGCCAGGAAAAATCCCATATACCTTCAATATCATCGCTAGAAAAGGCTAGACAAGAGATAAAAATTAAAAAAGTAAAAAATGTAAATCTGATATCAAGCTCCTTAAAATATTAGTACAGGTTATTTCTTAAAATCATCAATTGTGGCGACTCTCTAACCATCTTCTCATATAAATCCATATTTGCAAACATTCCAACGGGTATATACCCTCCTCCAAGCACAACATCTATATCTGAATCTCCATCAATATCGCCCACATCCATGGTCATCCACCTACCATTCATCACAGCTTCATTCGTATAAGATTTAAAGCTTAAATCTCCATTATTTTCAAGATAAGCAAAGGATTCCATTCTCTCAGAAGAAAAATCTGGGTAAAAAGAACTAGCCACAATATCTAAATCATTATCATCATCAAAATCAGCAGTCTTTGCAATAAATGCTCCATACATTGGATAAAAAAATTCTTCTTTAAATATATAATTATTATGATTAATATAAATTCTTAAACCATGGTAACTCTTATTGGTGTTGTAAGGGTCAGAATCAACATTGTCACCATTTACTACCAGAATATCTATATTCCCATCTTTATTAAAATCTGCTAGCTCAAAAAAGGTATGTCCATAAGCCGGATGTGACTCAAAAATAGTAATCAACTTGAACTCGTTATCTCCTTGATTTTCTAGTATATGTAGACCTTCTCTAGCATCAGAAACTAAAACCATGATATCTAGAAGGCCATCATCATTAAAATCATAAATTTCTGATTTCACAACTCCTGGAAGAGCAAGAAGTGTATGCTCTTCGTAATCACCATTATCGGTTGATTCAAACCAAGATAAATTTCCAAAAACAGCACCAAAACCAGAAACAACAAAATCTAATTTATCATCATTATTGAGATCTAATACATTCATATCTGCCATTCTGTAAAGATCATCCAATACAACCTCAAAGCTATCCGCTGTAATTTCTTTCGACAGATCAACTTTCGCTATATGAGCAGGACCAGCTTTAGATGGTTGTGTCGCAGTTAAATCACCTATAGATGCGATATATGCGATATTTTGATCAACATGTATGTCGACTGGATAGATCGGTTTTTCAGCAGCAAGAGGAGCAGAAAAAAATGACCCTGAATCATCCATTATTGAAAGTGTTGCTGCAAAACCATCTCCAATATAGATATTATTCTTATTCTCATTAATACTAACTAATGTTGTTACTGCCGGAGCAGAAGAATAATTAATTGGCTCATTATTAAATATTGGTAAAAACCAATTAAGTTCTTGCTTATTATTCTGCTCAAGAGCAAATTCAGGAGCTTCAGAGACAAAATAATTTCTTATTAATCTCCAATCTTCGCTAGTAACTAATGGGCGATCAGGAAAAACTCCCTCTCTCTTTAAAATTTCTTGTCTAGCTGAAACATTGATCCTTGCAAACTCTGGATGATCTGATAAATAGCTTATATCATCTATACCAAGCCAGTAACCCATATAGCCAAGAACAGATTCCCAGCTCTGTTTTGGAAGGATATCTGGAGATACCGATAAATGACAGATTGAACAGTATTGATCTGCTAAGATTTTACCTTTAACAATTTCAGTATTATTATTAATCTTATTAAATACTATGTATATCAAAAAGCTGGCTATTGATAATATTATAATTGATCTAAAGCTAAGAAATTGAATCTTCATAATTACTAGTTTACATATTACTAATAATATTACTAAAAAAACTTCTAATAATTAGTTTCATATGATAAGAATATAATATGTTCAGTCATCTTTATTGCAATAGGTTAATTACTTTATCTCTATTATTATTAGCTTTGCTATTATCTAGTTGCTCAAATAGCATTAAAATCTCAGGCTCATTTCCAGAACCACTTGTTAATAAAATTCCTTTAAAAATTGGCCTTTTACTAAATGATTCGTTTAAGAGCTACAAACACGAGGAAACTATCCCCCAGCAATCGTCGTGGCTTATAGATATGGGTGATGCAAATATACAAATGATTAGCAATATACTTTCAGGAACCTTTGAAGAGATCAGGATAATTAATAATCTACCTGTAGGGCCGTTAGATTATGATTTAGATATTGTCATTACTCCATACCTAGATAAATTTGAATTTGAAGTTCCTATAACAGGAAATAATTTATATGCTGAAGCTTGGATTCAGTATGAAATAAATTTTCATGAAATTGGTGGTAAAGAAATTACTAAATGGTTAATAAGTGGTTATGGAAAATATGAAATAAGTGGTAGTAAGGAGCAATCTTTAAATAATGCTGCTATAGTTGCAATGAGGGAAATTGGAGCTACCTTTTCTACATCAATTTTAAATCAACCAGATTTAGCTTACTGGCTTGAAAATAACTCTAAAGAATATAATTAATGATTATAAACTTGTATCGTCTTCTTTTATTAATATTATCATGCTTATTTATAGGTGCATGCGGTGTGACTTCAAGAATGGAGCCTTATAAAGCAACAAACATAACTATAGGAGAGGATGATAGTGTTGTTATTTTAGCAAGAAAACATCATGCCTCTCATGAAGCTGAGAAATCTTTGATTGACTGTATTAGTACCTCACTAGGAAGAGGTAGAGATAGCTTAAATGTCTACCCATCTTCAGATTTCGAAAATAACCTATATCCCTGGTTTGAACCATCTACTGCCCCATTAGATACAGATAGTCTATCAAACCTGTTAAGCAATATTGAAATTCATGAGAGAATTCAGAAAACAGGAGTTCGTTTTTTAATCTGGATTGATGGGTCTACAAATAGAACTGCTAGTGGCGGCACTATCAGCTGTGCAGCTGGCGTAAGTGGAGCTGGATGTATGGGTTTAGCATGGTGGGAGGATGATTCTAGATATGACGCTACTATATGGGATTTAGAGGAGGTTAATTCTGCTGGCTCAATTTATGCTGACTATCTTGGAAGATCTTTTGTGCCAGCAATTATTGTTCCAATACCTTTAATAGCAAGGCCTCAAGCTGAGGCATGTAGGGGCATATCAGATCAAATTAAAATATTTCTAACATCCTCTTATGAAAATTAATCTTTAGAATAAATATTAATGGCTAATAAAATTAAATTAAATTATTTAAAAGAGATAATATATCTTATTATTATAGTATTTTTATCCTGTATGTTGATTCCTGTATCTATCTATATTGTAGGTAGTGTTATTATTGATGATTATTGTAGCGATCCAATGTCTATAGGTTACTGCATTAATGGAGGTATAAATCATTTATATCAGTCTATCTGGGGAGATATTTTACTATTTGAACCTAGCGCTTGGTTGTTAATAAGCTCTCCGTATTTTATTATTTTATTAATTCGACTAATTATTTATATAAATAAACATAGCTAATTGAGAGTATTAGCAACTATTTTAGAGTAGCGTGACTTTTGTAAATATATATATATAATCATCTAAAATAGAAAATTATTAAATTAAATAAAGTGAAAAAGATACTACTACCTATACTATCTATATTTTTAATTTTACTACTAAGTCAGAAATATATTTTGGCTAATGATCTTTTTTTAGATCAAAAGCACTCAAATATTAGCCAAAGAGTTACTCGATTAATAGAAGACCTTCATTATTCTAGACCTAGACTTGATAATTCTTTTTCTTCAGAAATCCTTGATAAGTATTTAGACGCTCTTGATTCAAATAGGCTTTACTTTAAGCTTGAGGATATTAATTCATTTGGTAAATATCGCTATGAAATAGATAACTTTTCTAAAGAAGGTGATTTGAAATTCATTCTTGATATTTTTGATCGCTTAAAAATAAGAACTAACGACCGTATTAAATTTGCTATTAATTTATTAAATATAGAGCCTGATTTTACTATTGATGAATCATTTATTTTTGATAGAAGAGATATGACTTGGCCTAAAAGCGATGAAGAAATAAATAGCATATGGAGAAAAAGAATAAAAAATGATGCATTAGGATTAATGCTAACTGGTAAGACTTGGGAAGAGGCATCGGAAATGTTAATCACCAGGTACGAAAGAATTCAAACATCTATTACACAGCTT
>CEUA01138569.1_pt1 | contig 12141 bp, 9 predicted proteins | sample 361541 | NCBI WGS metagenome assembly CEUA01 (sample SAMEA2623079, study PRJEB7988) | marine metagenome | isolation source: saline water (ENVO:00002010), including
ATTGACCCCTATGGGGTCAAGACCCCAATGCTCAAGGTGCGAGTGGCTTTGGTAATGACACAATGGTCCAGTACAGACTGCCTATGCTGCCCCTCTCAGAAGAGGTCGATTGGGCTGCCGCAGTGAATGGAAACGATGTTTCTACTCGGATGGAAAGCAATGCGATATTGCTGGATGTTCTTCGAGATAGCCTGGGGATTCTCGGAACGAAAAGAGGCTGCGATATGGGAACATGCGGGTGCTGCTCCATTCTTGTCGACGGGTCTCCCAGGCTATCTTGCCTAATGCTCGCACAAGAGGCCAATGGATGTGAGATAACCACAGTAGAAGGCCTATCAGAGGGACATCACCTACATCCCATCCAACAGACCTTCGCAGAGTGTGGCGGTAGCCAATGCGGGTTCTGCACGCCTGGTTTCCTTGTTGTAATATCTGCATTGTTAGATGAAAATCCCAAGCCCTCGGATGTTGAAATAAAATCAGCAATCGAGGGGAATCTCTGCCGGTGTACCGGATATCAACAGATTGTAGATTCAGTTCGTGAGGCCTCGTCAATTCTTTGCGATAGCAGTGGAGTTGGGGACTCCACGGATCCGAAAAGTGATCCTCATCCAGGATTCGCGGGGTGATATGTTGGGCGAAGAAGACTCAGACGAAATGGTGGGTTATAGGCAGCAACCGGGGAAGTTGCCGTTTTCCAAGCCGGGTTCGGGAGGCAAGAGTCAATTCAGCGAGCCGCGAGACGAATCGATGATACCTGAGAGCCAAGGAGGGGAGAAGGCTCAGCCATGGGGCGACCACAGACATGACGAGGTGATTAGCGGCAGAGTCATTGGAAAGCCCACAGCTTTGGTCGACAGTCGGTGGAAGGTTACCGGACAGGCCCAGTATGGTGACGACATCAGGCTACCCGGGGAGATAGTTGGCCGGATTGTTAGGAGTCCACACCACTATGCCAGAGTTTTGTCGATTGACGCCAGTAAGGCATTGGAATTGCCCGGGGTTTTGGCCGTGGCCACAGGCCAGGATGCCACGAGGGCCTTCGGAGTCCTCCCCGTGACCAAAGACGAGCATGCCATGGCTCAAGACAAAGTAAGGCACGTGGGAGACTTAGTGGCCTGTGTTGCTGCGGTGGATGAGGCTTCTGCTAGAGAAGCCTGTAGGCTGATAGAAGTAGAGTACGAGGTACTGGATAGCATCCATGACATGCGAGACGGGCTGGAAGACTCTGAGTTGCCGATTCATGACAGAGGCAAGTACCACATTGGTGAGTCAAACATCCAGAAGAGGGTTTTCCAAGAATTTGGGAATGTGGATGGGATGAAGGGTTCTGCAGCCAGCCATAGCTCCGATTGGCTGTTTGCGGGTGCAAATCATGGCTTCACTGAGCCTCATGCGACTGTTGCCCACTGGGATCCGTCTGGAAGGCTCACGGTTTACACTCCACAACAAGTTCCTCATTATCTGCATAGGGCACTAGCCGATGTACTGGAGATACCCATGCATCAAATCAACGTGTTCAGAACATTCGTGGGAGGGGGATTTGGCGGGAAATCTGATCCATTCCCTCATGAGATGTGTGCTGCTATACTAGCACGGAAAACCGGGAGGCCCGTTAGGATCAACTTCGACAGGGAGGAGGTCTTCTGGGTGAATCGGGGCCGGCACCCCTCGAGGATAGGGATGTCCATTCACTCGGACGACGAGGGGAGGATCTCGGGGATTGAGACGGATGCGCTCATCGATGGGGGGGCATTTGCCTCCTTCGGCCATGTTACCACCTACTACAACGGAGTCCTACACACTGCTCCGTACGAGATAGGGGGTTTCCACTACACAGGCGCCAGGGTGTGGACAAACAAACCAGCAAGTGGGGCGATGAGGGGGCATGGCGCAGTAAATTCCAGATGTGCAGTGGAAGTTGGGCTGGATGACATTTGCGAGCAGTTGAACGTTGACCCCATAGACTTCCGACTTGCCAACCTACTACCCCCTCATAGTTCCACGATTACAGGATTCAGGGTTACTAGCATCGGCATGAGGGAGTGTCTGGAGAAGGTCCGAGAGGCATCGGGATGGGACGAAAAATTCCGCAATATGCCCTTGGGAAGGGGAATAGGCGTTGGGTGTGGATTTTTCATATCTGGTAGCGGACTTCCAATCCACTGGGATCCCAACAAGTTCCCACATGCGACTGTCCACCTAAAGATAGACATGGATGGGGGAGTTACAGTGCATACTGGTGCTGCGGACATTGGTCAGGGCTCGGACACAGTGGTCGCGCAATCGGTAGCCGAGGTTCTAGGTCTACCCCTGGACATGATCAGGGTCAGAAGCAGAGAGACGGACACATCCCCTGTTGATCTTGGCTCATATTCATCTCGAGTGACTTTCATGAATGCCAATGCGGCTATATCTGCTGCCATGGAAATCAGAAGTGACTTGATCAAGGCGACCTCGGAAATCACAGGGTCTCCCGAGGAAAAGCTGGTAATTGGGGATAGGCGCATTTTCCGCAAGGATGACCCAGGTGTCGGCGTGTCTTATCTCGAGGCCCTGCATAAGTCACAGGAGGACAGGGGCGCACTGGTCTCCTCCGGTTCGTACAGGACCCCCCCAATGGGGAGGGCCCACAAGGGTGCCGCTGCGGGCCTTGCTCCCGCTTACTCATTCTCGGCATACGTCGCAGAGGTTGAGGTGGATGTCGAGACTGGGCAAACTAAGGTGCTCAAGGTTTGGGCTGCGCACGATTGCGGGAAGGCACTGAATCCATTGTCCGTCAAGGGCCAGATAATTGGCTCGTGCCACATGGGCATGGGGCAGGTCCTGAGCGAGGAGATGAGATATGGGAGAACTGGTCACCTCCTGAACCCGGATTTCCTTGACTACAAGATTCCGACAGTCCATGAAATGCCCGAAGTTTACCCGATAATTGTCGAGTCGAACGACCCAGAGGGGCCCTTCGGCGCTAAGGAAGCTGGAGAAGGGCCACTGCTTCCAATACTTCCAGCCGTAGTCAACGCTGTTTACGATGCCACGGGAGTTAGGGCAAGTGAACTGCCGATTTCACCGGACAGGCTGCACAAAGAGATTGAGAGGAAATGCAAGAAAGATGGGGTTTCTGACCCCTTGGAAATGCAGCCCCCAAGAATTGAGCACTCGGAACTCCAGGAAGTTCTCCTCGAAAGAGGAAGGCAGCATTCCGAAAGAGACGTCATGAGAAGGAGTGTTGGTGAGCCAGCGCCTTACCACAATGGGGCACTGTTCGGCCTCGACCCGGAAATTCCGGGTGACGAACAGGATTCCCGGTGGACAGCAGTAGTGATACCCCCAGAGAGTTACCTAGAGAGCCCGGGCCTGGCTGGAAGCGCTTGGAAGCACGTTGAGCGTAGGAAAAGGGGTGTTTCGGAATGAAGATGCCCCCATTCCAACTCCACAGCCCAAGCAACATAGAGGAGGCATTCGAAATAGCATCTAGTTTGGGTAAAGCGGGAAGGGAGTTTGACTGGGTGGCAGGGGGAACTGACCTCCTCCCCAACTACAAGTGGCACCTGAACTCGAAGTCCGACGTGATCTCCCTGGCACTGGTGAGTGAACTAAACGTACTGACTGAGACTCACATTGGTGCCATGGTCAGACTGCATGATTTGGCTGAGTCAGAGAAAACGCACGCCATAGTCAGGAAAGCAGCGGAGTCAGTAGCCAGCACGCTCATTCGACGTTCGGCAACTGTGGGTGGGAATCTTTGCCTAGACACCAGGTGCTTCTGGTTCAACCAAACCGAAGACTGGAGGGAGTCCATTGATTGGTGTCACAAATGTGATTGCGGGACGGAGGCGGACTGCAGGGTCATCCCGAACCAGAACACCCTCTGCGTGGCGACATACCAAGCCGATCTAGCACCGTCACTGATGTGCCTGGGAGCCACGATTCACCTAGCATCGAAGAAAGGCCGGAGATCGATGCCCATGGACGACTTCTTCCAGTTGGACGGTATGACGAGAAACGTTCTGGGGGAAGGGGAGATCGTGACGCACGTCACCTTGCCAGAGGATATCTCCGAATGGGACGGGGATTACCAGAAGCTCAGGCAGCGCGAGAGTTGGGACTTCCCAGAGGCCGGAGTTGCCGTAGCATGGAAGAAGGGAGAGAATGGGATTTCCGGACTCAGGGTTGCAACTACTGGCCTGGAATCCATACCGGGACTCCACAAAGAAGAGTCTGAGATCGCATTGGAGGACTGGAGGGGCAAGGAAAGCGTGGACGAACTAGCCGAATCGGTCAGAAAATCTGTGAAGCCAGTACTGAACACATGGTTCCCGCCGTCCTACCGACGCAAGATGGTCAGGGTCTTAACAAGGCGGGCCTGCGCTGGTATGCTGGAGGATTCCCCATGAAGAGGTACCGAATGGCAGTCACGGTCACCATAATCTCCCTGTTGATTGCATCCACCCCTGCTCAATCACAAATAGGCGGGTGGGACGTGGGGATCGATTTCCCGCAGGACGACGACAGCAACCCTTTCTCCGTCAGCGAGGATGGTGCGGCCACAGTGGATTTTTTCGTGTACAACGACGAGCTGCTTCCGATTACGGTTGAGTTCGAGTACGAAATACCATTCGAGGGAGAGGGGGATGGACCAGAGTCAGAGAACATAGCTTCAGGGGGAAACAAATCATTCACTTTGGCAATAACTGGTATTGACGTGTGGGCCCATCAAGCGGACAGCAAAGAAGATTTCAAGATAACAGTGACATTGGTATCAAGGGCGTCCATCCCCCAGCCACTCCCGGAATCAAAGGAGGCTTCAGGGGAGCTCCAGATACCTCGTGTTTACTCCCTGGAAGTTGATGTCTCAGACCCAGTTGGGCCGATGAACGCGGGTTCCGAGATGAGTCTCCAAGTTACCGTTAGGAACAATGGGAACGTCAACGACAGGGTCGGGTCGATCGAGGTGTCCGATAACTGCCCATTACTGACAACGGACAATGGCCTTGACATCCTCACTACTAGAGACATACAGTCGGGACAGAAAACTGAGGCTAACATAATGATCTCCGCGTCCCAGAGTCACCCCCAGAGGAACTGTGACGTCGAGGTGACCATTTCATCCAACGGGGCCGCGAATACAGGGGGCTCGGACATCTCCCATGACGAAGTGAGAATTACCGTGGAGCCCCCCCCTTCTAACGAAGAGCAGCCCGAGGAACCAGGTGACCCAGATCAGACAGTCGAGATTGTAAGTTCCAATCTCCCATTCGCAAGCCCGATACTCACTATCTCGATGCTCATATTGGCCGTCTTTTCTGTGAAGAAACGTTTCTGAAGTGATAAAATGGCAATATTCATCCGGTTCGAAAAATGTGTCACTGCATCTATATCCGAAGTATTAGAGGAAACTATTTACCCGAACATATAATTGTAGAATCAGGCTCCCACACAGCACCGTAGGTGCTGCTTACAGAGTTAATCCGGGACTGGTAATCAAAATGGAAGATGAAGAGGGGGGCCGCGACTTCGCGACATATGTGATATGGTCACTCTCAGTAACAGCCATTCTACTACTACTTCTGCCGATGATTTTCGTCATCGGAAAATCCACACAATACTCCGCCTACTCTGAAGATGGGGACTACGACGGACTCGCTCAGCTTTCTGACATGAGAGACAGCCTCGAAGAAAGGCCGGACGAATATTTCGTCGCGAACACAATGTCCACTCCGATGCTCGTCAATGACTGGAAGTACCCCCACAGGACAATGCTCCTGATCATAGCCCCCGAGAAACCCATAGACGAAACGGAGGCGGACTCTATTTACGACTTCGTTACCGAACGGGGCGGCAAGGTAATTGTCGCTTCTGACGATACAAATGCCAACAGACTGGCCAATAGATTTGGCGTGACTTACTTCGATGCCCCACTCCTTGATGAGAACCAATACTACGTCACTGAACCAAACAATGACGGTTTGAAGGAGTACTCTTGGAGCAATGTATGGAGTGTCGGGACCTTTGAGGAGGAGTCTGCAGATGCCGGAAACGACGGGTGCTCAACATTCGAGATTTCTCAGTACAACGATGGGTGCGCACTGCCCGTACTATTCAGAAACCCAACTGGACTGAAGTTCGAGCAGACGGAAATGGACAGGGATAACCCAGACCACAGAGTCGTGACTAGGATAGCAAAGGCGTCGCCATCCGCCTTCATCGACCTAGCGGGCAATGGGGATTCCAGCGACTACCGAAACCCAGCCCCAGGGGACTTGTCCCTGATGATCAGGGTCGACTACCCCGGAGTTTCCGTGTATGACAAGGTAAGGGGCGGCCAGGGAAGCCTCGTTGGAGGGGACACAGGTGAGCTTGACGTTACTGGGAGCATTGTTTTCGTTTCAGATCCGGAGGCTTTCTCAAACCTACTCTGGGATGATCAAGTCGGCGAGGAATATGGAATACCAAGGGTCTGCGAAGTCGAAGGTGCATACCAGAGCTGCTGGAACGACGAGTTCGAAAATACAGAAGGTTCTCAGTGGAATGGTAATCAGGACTACTTCAAGCTCCTCATTCACTCAATGATGGAATTTGACAACCAGAAACTTTCAGGCGAAGTCAAGAGCGACTTCTCCAACTTCCAAATAGTGTTTGACGAGAGCAGGCACGTCACCGGAATGGTCTCGGCCCCGTTCGTCGAGGCCATGGGAACAGTCGTACTTCTGACATCGAATACATTCCTGAAGTGGCTAGTGGTCCTGAATGTCGGACTATTGCTTCTAGTCGCGATGATGATTGTTCCTGAGAAGGAGAACTGGAGACACGTATTCGACCTAACTAGGTTCGCCGAGAGGCCCAACAAGTTAGACCCCTCTTCATACAGGCAGAGAGTCCAACAGGCACTCTTCACCAAGATTCGTGTTCACTACGATCTAACAAGGGACGAGATGGCTCTAATGGAGCCCTCGAAGATCCAAGGCATGATAGGCAATCCAAGGCTAGTCGAGCTAGCTTATTCGAAGGAAAAGAAGTACTCCCCCCAAGAGCTCAGAGAGCTCATGAAGTCCATTAGACGGTGGGGGAGACCAAATTAGAGCAAGCACAATTGAGAAAAGCAATGTTACACTGGAGAGAATAGTATGAACGCACCGCCACCAGCAGATAAAGCACCACCAGCAGACGCCGTGACCAAAGGCTACGAAGAGAAGGCAGCCAAGGCTCGCGGTTCAAAGAAGATAGACAAGAAGTTAGAGGCTGTGGGGAGAATCGGGGAGGCCATCAGCGCGGAAGTGCAGAAGGTCATCATCGGTAAGTCCCACGTAATCGACAACGTCCTTGTGAACATCCTCTCAAACGGCAACTTGCTGTTCGAAGACTACCCGGGCCTAGCAAAGACCCTGATGACCAACACCTTCGCCGATGCACTAGGGTGCGATTTCAAGAGGGTGCAATTCACTCCTGACCTGCTCCCTGCGGACATCACGGGAACCAACATCTACGATGCAAAGAAGGGAGAGTTCACTTTCAAGCCAGGACCGATTTTCTGCAACCTACTTCTCTCTGACGAGATCAACAGAGCGCCCCCGAAGACCCAGGCTGCTCTTCTAGAGGCCATGCAGGAGAAGCAAGTCACGATCGGAGTCGTGACTCACAAGCTACCTGCTCCTTTCCTGACGATGGCGACCCAGAACCCCGTCGAGCAAGAGGGGACATACCCACTTCCCGAGGCTCAACTGGACAGGTTCATGTTCAAGATGAGCGTTGGATACCCAAACCGCGCCGATGAGGACGAAATCCTAGCTCGACGTGTAGCTAGGAAGAAGGACGAAGTCGAGGTCGAGACGATCACCGACCCAGCACGTGTTGTTGCAATGCAGCAGGCCTGCGAAGAGGTGTACGTCGACCCAGCTGTTAGGATGTACATGGTAGAGATAGTTACCAGGACCAGGGAGGACCCAAGAGTCCTCGTCGGTTCTTCGCCTCGTGGTTCGCAAGCACTTCTGAAGACCAGCAGGGCTGCAGCTGCGATGAGCGGGCGTGACTTCATCACCCCCGACGACGTGAAGGCGGTTGCTGTTCTAGCCGTCTCACACAGACTTATACTGAAGCCAGAGCACCAGATCAAGGGTCTGGAGAACGAGGAAGTCATCTCAGACATCCTCCGACAGGTGCCAGTACCAACCGTCTGAGTTGGTAACACGAATAGACTGTGAGAGGTGACAAGATGGCGTGGAGCAGAAAGTCGGCGATGTTTGCATCGCTGGCTATCGCGCTCTACCTTCTCGGGCTTGTACTCAGGAACCAGCAGCTGGTAACCGTGGCGGTGGTGCTGCTTTCATTCCTGACATGGGCTGCCTTCATGTCCAACCATGCAGATGTTTCGTCTTCGGGCAGGAGGGTCGAAGACGCCGACTCGGACGAGGGGATCCAACTAAACAGCATAGTGGCCCTAAGAAAAATATCATCAGCCAGAATCTTTGAGGATGGAGAAATCGAGGTTACTCTGAGGCTCCAGAACCGTTCCAATCTCTCGAAAATCATAGAGGTCAGGGACAGGGTTCCAGAAGTCATGAGGATAAAGAAGGGCGCCAACTACGTCCTAATGGAGCTGGGGCCCCAGAGGGAGACTACCATTTCCTACACCATTGAAACTCCACTGAGGGGATTCTACACGATTGGGCCCGTCTGCGTCCGAGTACAGGACGCGTTCGGGCTTTTCCACAACGAAAGGGAGATCAACCTCTATGACGACTTCCTGGTGTTCCCCAAGATGGAGGACATCAAGGACGCCCTGATCAAGAGCAGGGTTCCGAAGATTTTCACTGGAGCTGTGAACATCAGGAATCCCGGAGAGGGGTCTAACTTCTACAACCTAAGGGAATACGTCCCGGGAGACCCGATGAAGAAGGTCAACTGGTCGGCTACTGCCAGAAGTGGCGGGAAAATGATGGTGAATGAGTACGAGCGTGACGCTGTTAGCGACATCATACTGATCATAGACAGCAGGGGCGTTAGTGAAACTGGGCCAGTGAGCAGGAACTCCTTGGTCTACAGCACCAGAGCCGCTGCCAGCCTATCCCAGTACTTCCTCTCCAGAAGGGACTCGGTGGGCCTGGTTGTCTACAGCGACGAGATTGTCTCAGTTGACAGGGATACAGGGAAGAAGCAGCTCTACGTCCTTCTCACCAAGCTTGCCGGAGCCATGGCGAAGGGCAACACGCCCCTCAAGGTGGTTACCAACAGAATCATGCCCCACATAAACAGGGGAAGCCCGATCATCATCCTCAGCCCCCTGGAAGACGATCCGACCATAGTGGATGCAGTCCGAGACCTCAGAGCTAGGAACTTCGACGTGACTGTCCTTTCACCCAGCAGCCTAGAGTTCGAGTTCGATGCCAGGCGCCTCGACAGGACCGGTTACGAGGTCCTGAAGACCGAGAGGGACATCCTGATGAGCGAGTTGCGAGGTCTCGGTGCATTCGTTATGGATTGGGAGCCGGACATGATGCTGAATACCGCTCTGGCAGGAGCGAGGGGTTTCTGAGGTGGATAAGATGGCAGATGACGTGAAATCAGAGGGAGTGAGCGACACTGCCCACCTTTACGAGGGGAAGAAGGTCAGATCCTCCGCGCCTAGCAGAAGGAAGGCTGCGGGACGACTGAAGTCCAGCACCGAGATTCCGGCTGACGCCATTCCCGAGATCCACGTCCCCAGCTTCATCGAGTCTTTCTTCGGTGGGCCGGTTGTCGCCAAAGACAAGTTCCTCCCCCCTGACAGGATGGTGTCTTCCCTGCAGATGGGCTCGGCTGGGTCCCTTCTCCTACTCAGCTTCCTCACATTCATGATAACGCCTGTCTCAGGCACTGCTTGGTTCGCTGCGTCCAATGCCCTAGGCCTTGGGGTAGCTGCTGGGGTTTTCCATCTGCTCCTGATTGCGATCGGGCTCATCGGTGGCGTGTATGGGACGTTCCAGAGGGACAGGCGGGCGATGCTGATATCCTACGTCGCCCTGATACTCGTAACAATCAGGTTCGCTGGGAGCACGGTCGAATTCAGGCTTGACGTGGTTCCCGAGAGCGAGATAGTCCAGAAGTTCATCCTCATCCTCTACGCGGTCTTCCTCGTGATGTACATGGAGCTGTCAAGCGGCGTCATCAGGTTCTCGATGCTCGACACCTCCATCAGGATGAACGAGGTTTACGTCATGGGAGTCAACAAGATCACCAGGAAGTACCACATGTCATTGGCCTTGGCCCCTGCCATCGCAGGAGCAGTGGCTCTGATGACGCTCCTGATCAACCTCATTATTCCGGCAATCGTGGGGATCTTCGATGACGTTTCCGCATTGAGACTGAAGGAGAGCGTGGAGCTTACCAGCGTATACGGGGTCGCTCTTGGCACTGTAATCGTGTTCGTGGTCATTGCTGCCATGTTCGCAATCAACCTGCCTCTGAGAGTGCAGCAGATGCGTGAAAGGAACGCCTAGTCCTCTCCCTCCAGGAAGCCCCCCATAAGGCCCAAGTCTGCCATCACGAGTATGGCTGCGGCCTCTACGACAGGGACCGCCCTCGGCCCGAGTACGGGATCGTGCCTACCACCGACCTCCAGTGGCATTACCTCGTCACTCGGAAGGTGGAGAGTGAGTTGCTCCTTGGGGAAGCTGCTGGGTGGCTTGAAGTGGACCTTGACCCTGATTGGGGCACCGGTTGACCTTCCCCCTAGCGAGCCGTCGGCCTCACCGGAAGACGCCCCTTCCAAAACAGGAGCTCCATCCCCTGATAGCCACGGGTCATTGTGGTCTGAGCCCCTCATCCGAGAAGACTCTACGCCATGGGAGAACTCCACGGCCCTGGCACCGGGTATTGCCATCATCGCACGGGCTAGGGATGGTTCTATCCCATCGAACCAGGGTTCGCCGACGCCAATGGGGATTCCCTCGATTAGGAGCTCCACCACAGAACCGACGCTGTCCTTGTCCATCCTGACAGTCTCGATGAACTCCGACATCTTCCCGACTGCCTCTGGGTCCCTGCAGTTCAGTCTGGCCATATCTGATCCGGATTCAATTTCTGAGCCCCTATCGAGTTGGAACAGGGGCCTCGAGGTCACTTCACCTACACTGTGCAAGTGGGCGATGCAGGACCATCCTGCTTGATCCAGCAATGTGCGAGCCTGGCTTCCTGCAGCCACCATTCCGAACGTGAGGCGCGCGGATTGGGAGCCGCCGCCCCTTAGGTCGCTGGATCCTTCTGACCTGACCATCTCCACCATGTCTGCATGGCCTGGCCTAGGGTGATCAGGCAGGAAGGAGTAGTCAGATGAGCGAACGTCAGAATTCATGGTCAGCATCAGTATCGGCCAGCCCGTGGCCTTTCCCTCGTAGATTCCGGAGAGTACCTGGCATTCATCGGCCTCCTTCCTTGAAGAAAGTCCCTTTCTCCCTGGCTTCCTCCTATTGATCTCCCTAGACAATGAGTCTGGGTCAATCGGGGTTCCAGGCGGCATTCCCTCCACCAATGCCCCTACGCATGTTCCGTGACTCTCCCCGAATAGGGTTATTCTGAGTTTGTCACCAAGTCCCATTCCCATTACCTGACCTCCTCCTTGGGAATCTCGGATGTTGCGAAGCTTGTTTCGATTACTTGCAGGCCATTTTCCTCCATCCTGTTTCGGACATTTCCGACATCGGCTGCGTAGCAGACGACTGCTATTGCAGGGCCCGAGCCACTCAGGCCTGCTGCAAGAGCTCCTGAGGCAATTGCGAGGTTGCATGTCCTTAGGGCTTCGAAGTCATCGGTGGATGAGGCGACCGCCATTCCATTTGACGAAAGGGCATCGAGAAAAGAGCCGTTAGTCAGGGACGCCAGAGACCTCTCGAAGAGATGGCTGTTCTGTGAGAAGGATTTGGCATCTATCTCGGACTCCCTGATACCCCTCGGGATTATCAAAACGGATAGCTCATCATCCACCTCTCCCTCAAACAATACCGACTCCGAAGCGGGCAATCTGGGATCGACCAGTTTCCAGCCCGGCCCCATTGCGGCCCATGAGTCGTCCATACTACCAGTTACAGAGCACCCGCATTTCACCTGCGACTCAACGGCGATATCGACAATCTCTGAATCAGAGAGGCCAGCCCATGAAGACTGGTT
>CEUA01463366.1_pt1 | contig 12134 bp, 28 predicted proteins | sample 361541 | NCBI WGS metagenome assembly CEUA01 (sample SAMEA2623079, study PRJEB7988) | marine metagenome | isolation source: saline water (ENVO:00002010), including
AAACTCTGGAACTTATGCCTCTAACATGTATGGTGGTCAAACTATGAATATTGCATCTGCTGGATTTAGAAATGTTCGTAGAGCTAATAGTAAAAAATGGTTAAACGAAAATATAATTAAAAACAGTAAAGGAGATTTTCATCTTGAATTAAAGGAAATAGATACTGCTACTGGAAAACCTAAACTAGTTCAAAACACAAAAGATTTGAAAATATGGCTTAGTGAAAAAGGTGTTATAGAAAACTTTATTCAAAACGAATTAAATATTAATGCTGAATGGAGAGCTGAACTTTCTAAGTCTGGATCTAATGCTCAAGACTTTATCAATGAAGCAATGTCTATAATTAAAAAGAATCCAGATGTTTCAGATGCAACTTTAACTGAACTTGCTAGAAGATACGGAATAGGTAAAGCTCTTATTAAAGGTGGTTCTTTTTTCATGGCTTCTTCTGAAAGAAAATTAAGACAAGATTCATTTATATCACATGCATTACAATTTAGAGATTCCTATGGAAGTATGTCTAAAGACCTTCCTCTTTCTGATCCTGCAGTAATGCAGGCAGGTTTAAAAGGAATTGAAGCAACTCAGTTTTTATATCACAGTGCATTTAGACCAGCTTATATGAGGACTTCTTTAGGTAAAGTAATGACTAGGTTTAAATTATTTGCATTTCAATCTGTTAGAACTAGAAGAGAGCTTTACAGAAAAGCTAGAGATTATGGCTTTGAACCTGGAACAGGATCTTTTGAAAGATTTAAAGATTTATTTTTAATTGATATGATGACATATGCATTAGGTGCAGCTTTTAAATATAGTTTATTTGACACTACTCTTCCACCTCCTTTTGACTGGATTCAAGAAACTGGAGACTGGCTTTACGGTGATGAAAAAGAAAGAGAGAGAGCATTTTTTGGAGCATATCCAGGTATATTAGCTCCATTGCAAATAGCTACTCCACCTATTGCTAGGACTATGATACAACCTATAGTTGCTTTGATAAATAACGATTGGGATAGATTTGCTGATTACCACCTACATACTATGTATCCATTTGGTAGAATGGTAAGACAGGTTGATAGAACTATATATGATCCCAATGCAGGGGAATTTGAAATAATAAATGAACAGCCTTATGGAACTACTGTTGGAAGAGGTATGAAAGAATTTTTTAGATTACCTACTGATAAAGCAGTTGCTATATATGATAGAAAAAAATTAAAAGCTGATAGACAGCTTGAAATAGAAGATAACCTGAATTGGCTAGATGATAATGAATGATGGATTAAAGCCTAAACCAATAATGGATATGAATAAACAATCTAAATCAATTAAGATTGAAACTCCTGTCGGTAGTATAGAAAGTGACAGTGGGAATCATTATTTAGATTTAATTACTGTAATAATAATTGTAATCTTTTTAAGAAAATTTTACAATGCAACATAATAGGAGAATGATATGATGGATAAGTTCGGGTTTGGTACAAAGACTGGGCAAGGCCAAATAGACCCAGAAGATGAGCTTTTATCAAAGCTTACATCACATGAAGGAGCTAGAGATGCTGTGACTAAAATAAGAAGATATTTTGGACGATCTTTTGGAAGCCCTTTATCAAAAGAAGTTTTAAATCACTATTTAGATACTGGTGAAAACTTAACAGAATATAGTCAAGAAGAAATGGTTGGAAGACTTCAGCAAATAAGACAAGGTAATCAAATGCCTCCAATGGAAGGTGGAATGTAATGGGAAAAGATAGATTTGGCTATGGAACTAGCCCTGATGTATCTTTAGAACAACCTTCAGCTCAATCTCAAGAGCAGAATAATGAAGTAATGATGGCTCATAGTTATTTAATTGAGAATTTTATGCCTCAAGTAAAGGAAAATCCTGAGCTAGTTAAAATCTTTGTTGGAGGAAGTGTTGATGATAAAAAGGCTATTTTAAAAGAATATGCTAATGATACAGATGATGCTCTATGGATGTCAGATCAATGGAGATTAATAGAAGCAACTTCTAATAGGGCTTAGATTTGGATCCAATTGAAATATTAGAAAAGTTTGGATTTCCTGTTCTTATAGCATTAGCTTTAGGATACCTTCTATGGAAACAGCAGCACTGGATTCAAGACGAGCTGATAGAGGAAATAGAAGAGAGATTTAAACGGATCGAAATGATTATCATTAAATTGATTGATCAGCAAAAAAAGATTCAAATTGAACTTAGAGGAATCACTAAGTCTTATCAATCTTTAGTGGAAATAGTAACTAAACTTATTAAAAAAGAGAAAGGTTAACAAGTAGAACACTTTTCTCTTTTTAACCCTATACTAGGGAAGTCTTCATAATACGAAGTAACTATCGTCCTATTATCTGCAGCCATATGTCTTTCCCAACAAAAATTACAATCTGGGCAAACCTTAATTCTAATGGAAGCTAATTTGTCATCTATATATTCTTTTTGACTCATTTAGTATTATAATGTTTAACACAGTAAGGTATGTTATCATCTAATACTTGAGCAGGTTTTTTACATTTAGAACATTTTGATACTGAACTAGTATCTAATTCGACATTTCAGTTATCATTGTGTCCACATTGATTACATCTATAATTTCCCTTATTATCAAATGAGATTAAATTGCTGCAAACATAACAACTTCCTTTAGCAGATTTATTACTTAATTGCTTAACTGTCATTACATTTTCCTTTTAGTCATTATATTTCTTAAATATTGCTCTATCCACCAACAATCACCTGATGCTTCTTTAATTGCATCTTGTATTCTTTGGTGTGTTGGCATTTTTTCATCATACATAGTATAATAGTTGGTTTTATTTGGATCATTTTGTTTTTTCATTATTTAATAATCCTTCCCCAGCTATTAGTCATTGCTGGTTTTTTTGCTCTACCTTTATCTTTTCTACTCATTACATTAAATACATGATGTTCTAGTTTTTTCCGCTTAGCTGCAGACATTTTCTTTTTCATATTACTCCTGGTTCTATTCCCTTGCCGCAGGATTTGTTATTGTACTTATGCGTGGTCAGCACATAGAATACCGATATACCTGCGGCACTTTAGGAATTATTTTATCATCCATGGTCCAGGGTTATCCCCTGCAAATGGATTATTCAACTCATTTTGATGGCTTATTGCCTCTTGCTTCTTTATGAACTTTTTTCCGTCTGTTGTTATATATATTTGACTTAGTTCTTTTTTTATTTCTCTCATAATACTCCAGTACATGCATTACTTTTTCAAATAGCAATCCTTGTCTTTCTTCTAATATTTTTAATCTTTGACATACAGATTCTTGAAAATCCATATCTCTTTCAACTTTTCCTTTTAATTTATCATGATTAATTTCATCTATCATCAAGATTCTCCAATCTGAGATTCATCAATAACATTTATTGAATCATATTCTAATGTTTTTATGATTGAGCCACTATGATTATGAATAACATCTACGATTAAAACACCATTTTCATTATAGCAATTAACAGTAAATTCTTCAGTTGTTAATACAGTTTCAGTTGCCTCTAATGAGTCTACAGCATCATCTAATGCATTTTTGTATTTATAACCAAGTTTTGTCGAACCCATTATCTTGTCCAAAACTCCTTTTAACTTCTTTAGATATGTTACATTTTCTTTATTCACTTTTTTATCAACTCAATCCAATGGTCTAAATCCATTACAACATAAGGTTTAGTACCATTTCTTTTTATTATTAATGCCATATCGCAATCTTCATGGACATTATCTTCTGCTTGTTTCAAAAACTTCCATACTTGAAGCTTTTCTTGATTTTTACATTCTATGCTATAAGGTATTGACTTACGGGCTAACGGGGAAAGGACTATATCCTCCCCCGTCATACCCATAGTTTGAGATTTGATGTCGTCTTGGTCTAAGTCAGGAAAGGTCTTCCTTAGCAAATCTCTAACCATATTTTGAAGTCTCCTACCTTTAGCCTTAACTGATCTGGCTTTCATTAGGGTAATTTCCTCCATATTGTGAATCCCATAGTAATCTCTGCCCATGCTATACCGAAGCCTATGTTAATATGGTCACCTTTTCCATCCATTTGGAATATGAATGTTAGTGTAAATATCCATAAGAATACTATACTAGCACCTATATTACTCCTATCATTCATTTTAGTTACTCTTAACATTGCATCTCCTTAAACTGAAATGTATTATGGTCAAACATGCATGCAAGTTCAAATCCATCTTCATCCCTAGAAGCTAGTGATCGTATAACTCTCTTTGCAGTTACATCTCTATCTCCCATGATTCCAATTATTTTATCAGCCTTCTGCTCAATTGCAGATGATCCTTTAGCTGAATGAACATTTAACATTTCATTGCTCGCATGTTTACTTATGTGAGATATCCCAAAGAATATCATATTCTGTTCATTTGCTATTGCTTTAAGACCGTTAATAACTTTATCCATTTTCATTAATGGGTTATTTTCAAACTGAACATCAATTGCATCTACAGTGTCTATAACTACTATATCAGGCTGCATATCACATACAATTTCTTTTATTGAGTCTATGTTGGGAGGTGTAGTTGATATATTAATATGTTCTATAGACCTTTCTATAGTAGATATCATCTCCTCGTTATTAGACTTATATATTTCATTTATTTCAGCTTTAGTCATCTTATTAGCAACTTGTGCAAACCTTCTAAATATCATCCACTCATTAACTTCTAATGATAGGAATAATATTCTCATACTTTTCAATGGAACTAGTAAGTTTTGTACAAATGCAGTCTTTCCTAGCTTAGTATCACCTAATAATATACATAATTCACCTGGCATAAATCTATAGTCAGATGGTATACTGTATATATCTTTTAAATTAAATGAACTTTCTGAGAAGTCTGTTTGTATAAACTCTCTAAATCTATTAGACAGCTCTCCAGATGTAAATATATCAGTGCCATAATTCTTTTGCTTGAAATACTTACATACAGGGTCACAAAACTCTTCCATAATGATATCATTGCATCCATATCCTTGATGTTCCCAAGAATATACATCATCTACTAATCTGTAAACTTCAGTTGCTGCTAATGAATCTACATTATGTGCTGCTCCAGTTTTAGACATATCTTTGGTAATACCCATTCTTCTCCATGCATTTACCATTCTTAAAAGCATTATATGTCTTCTTCCACTTTTATCATAATCCCACATTTTCTGAACACAAGTTACATTTGCATTGTATTTTGATTTAGTTGGTAATGACTCACTTATAATAACTTCTTTAGGTTTTTCTATCCTATCATTCCATATTGGAACCCAATTGTCTACTACATCATGTGAATATCCATTAGTTCTCTTTTGTGACAGTGCAAGTTCTTTAACTTCATCATATGTTATTATGTCTAACTCTTCAGTTTCAATTGGTATTTTATATAATTGACTTTTTAAATTGTAAGAGTGTCCAACTCTGATTAATCTGCCTCTATCATATATATTATCAACTGCATTACCGAAATCTTTAGCAATTGTTTGTTTTACAATAGAAGGTAAACTTTCACTAGGTTCAAACCCATAAAGGTCTGGTATATCTATATGAAAACCTCTTCCTGAAAACCAAACTCTAACATATTCATAGGGACAACCCATTTCTAGCAGTTGTTTGACTATGTTATTAGCTCTATTGATTGTATCTTGACCTGAATTCTTGCCTTTGTCCACATCAAAGATAAGTCTGTCAAGGGCAAATTTCCCTTTATATGATCTTATGGTCTTTTGATCTCTGAAATGGTCAAAGGCATCAGAATCTAGCAGGAACATACTTCTATATAGTTCTTGCTCAGGCTTTAAATACTTGTATAGCTGATTTGGGTCAATTGCAATTCCTCTATTGGACACACTACCTATTGCTATTTCTATATATCTTCTGGTATTATTTTCCATGTTGCCTCTGGACTTTCTGTTTTAACTTTTTTAATTTCATATATATCTACATTCTTGTAATCTTTACTTTCCCTTATTTTTCTCCATTCTCTGGAATATGCACTGGGAAGTTTTGTAACTCCCCAGAACATTTTACCATACCTTGGAACATCTATTTCAAAATGATGACTTGATATATATAAATCATTAGTCTTCACTCTTTTTATTAGAAAAGCTTTGATTATAGAATTTGCGGTTGGTTTTTTCACTATAAAGGCATATCCTTATGTGCATCTGTAACCATTTCAACTACTTCTTCTAAGCTAGCCTCAAATGGTATATCACTACCAGGTTTTAGGAAATCCTTTATCCATCCGTTATCTACAGCATTTGTGAATGCAGCTTTAAACTCTTCATTAGATGTATCTACACTTCTAGTTTCTTGCCAATCTTTCCATAGATTGTCACCATTAGCTTTAATCTTTGTAGATTTATACATCAATCGTTTAAACTCTGCACCTACACATACTTGATCTGCACCATCTGGTAGTTTATTATCTTGTTTATGAGTATTCTTCTTTAAGATAATTACTTTTCCTAGTGCCTCGAAGAATAGTTTAATTTTATATGCTGTACTCCAGCCTACTACTAAACCACTTTCTTCATCTATTTTAAACTTTCCACCCATATAAAATGTAGGGTTAAAGTCTTTGCCAATATCCAATGTTAATTCAATTGAAATATCATCAGCATATGTTTGCCAATCTTTCTTAACTCCATAAGTTATATCACAAGTTAATATCTTGGCTTTGTCGATAAATATATTATCTGAATTGCCAGTACTTTTACTGGCTCCATTACTCCACTCCATTGTTTTTTACTCCTTATCCGTGTGAGGCTGCATTACCATCATCGTCAAACATTGCGATGCCTACTGCTGCAGCTAATCCATACCTTCTACCATAAGTACATGCTGAACCTACAGCCTGTGAATCTCTCTTCTTATCTAATGGTAGTCTTACTTCTGTTTTTAACCATTGCCCAGAGCCATGCATTAACATTGTAGTTACATAAAAACCATTACTTAATGTGCAGTATCTATTTCCTTGGAATACTGATATTCCATTCTTAGATAGTACTGGTAAGGCTGTTATTAATACATCGTTTATATCTGCATATTTGCTCTTGAAAAACGGATTTACACTACTCTTCGATACAGTTCCCATCTCTGATTGCACTTTAGCAAGTGCAGTAGCTATTTTGTCTATCTTTTCTGACATGTTAGACATAGATTCTAGCTCTTTATTATCATTGATTTCTTGAACTTTTTGACCTGAAGGTAGTGTTTCTTGAACTTCGCTCATTTAACACTCCTATGTTACTTTAATTTAATTAAAGCTGTAATTTAATACAAGCTATAAAAAAGGGAGATTGTTATCTCTCCCCTTTGTTTATATGTTTTATATACCAATACAATGTAATCATTATTACTATCATTGTTGCTATTTGTGTTACTGAAGTTATTATATATATCAAATCGTACATAGCTTCTGTCATTTATTTAGAATACTGGTAACACTTCAGTCTTAGTAAACTTTTCACCTGGAAAAGCTTTACTTTCAACTGTCTCTTTAGGATTTATCCATAAGAGTGCACCACCATCATTACCTTCATCGTCCATTTGTGGTATTATTTCTGAACCATCATCTAATGTTAATATTATTGGTCTTTTATACCATCCAAAGTCTTGTTCGGCAGATAATTTACTTAACCATCTAATTTTAACTATTTTTCTATCAAGCAAAATACTTTCTGCTTTTTTGGTCCATAATTTGTTATAATCTGTCATGCGTAGTTTCTCCTTTTTATAACATGTCTTTTAGTACTGGCCATCCACCTTTTTGGTACGATGTTCTTTAACCAGTCTTGTATTGTTGGTAAAAATCCCAAGTCTTCCATTATATGTTGCTCTGCAACGGATCTTGTTGGAACTTTCTTGCCATTAGTGAGTATAATATATTCTCCAAATTCTTTTTCGCACTCTTTTACTCCTAATGTATGATGTCTTAAAGCCCTATGTCTTATGTCTCCATAATGGTCTTTAGACTCGTCAAACCACCTGTGGATGTGAAGGTAATCTTCTTCACACCCACCGAATTGTTTAACACTTGATCTACAGTGATTAACAGCTTTCATTACCATCCTCTATTTACGACTTCTTCTCCCCAGGTTTCTTTATCTGGTTGGCTATCATCTATCCAAGTACTTGATGTTACTTCAACATGTGCATTGGTATTTTGCTCACCATCTACGAATATGCATTTGGACTTTAAATCCCATATAACTCTACCTTGACCACCTTCGTTATTATACCAGTCATATGTAATTTGATCTCCCATTTCTTCAGATAAATCAATTTTAGTCTTGTTGTCTTTATTGTATTTATCTTCAAATGCCCTTATTTCACTTTGATTATGAGTTTCTATTATTTGATCTTCAGGTATTGGTATTGTCTTTCCATCAACCCAATCACATCTTCTAACATATTCCTCTTCACAACCTCTTTTATCAAAGTCTTCTTTAGATTTATATGCTTGAAGCTCTGCAAAGTCACCTGAATCTCCACATCCTTGATAATGAAGCACTAAATGTGTATATCCTTCTTCTATCAAAGCCTCTCCTATTTTAGTAAGCTTCTTGGCTTTTTCTTTTCTTTGCATCGCCTGCTTCTTTTGATACTCTTCCCAACTATCCATAATTTTCCTCCCTATCATTATCTATTAGATCTTTTACTTTACCTATTTTGTTTGGCCTATCCATTGGATGAGGTTTAGTTTCTTCTTTCTTTTGAGTTACTATGTATATATATCTTTCACAATCTTCATCTCTTTCTCTCATACATGTAAAGTCAAAATGTTTTTTTATCTTTTCAACTACAGCTGGATTTACTTCTTCCCAAAAATCATATTTTACTACTAAAGCTCCTCCAATATTTCCTTGGTAAGTTGCTTTTTCGTATCCTTCATCTTTGAATATTTTATCTATCTTTGCTATTGCTTTTACTAAGTCCACTTCTTTCTCCTTATTTTATAAACTATAAAAGAGGGAGTCTGTCCTGTTTGTAAAAGAAAAAGTCTCACCATTTCCCAAATGCCTCACCATCGCAGTGTCAGGTTACGGACTAACGCTGGCCCAAGTTATTGACTTTTTCTAATACTTTGGGGGACGATAATTAGATGCAAATAGTTAAGCTATTTTGGATCCGCTCGTTTTTCTACCTGATCTAAAGTCCCCCCGTGCACATTACCCGTTCCACTAGGCATGGACTACCTTAAAAGGCATCCGTTACTCTGTGTTGGGCTAATTTAATAAGCTTTTTTCTCATTCTATGGTAGTGCTTAATAGTTACCTTGATATCTATTCATCTGTGTTATCTATTAAGTTCCTGGAATAAACTTAGGCTAACTTCTCAGGACTGCCATAGCTATAGTTAGCTACTTAATTATTAATTTCTGTGAACAGAGACAGGTGTAACAGTTTCCCTTATGTTACTTTATGGCATGCCTGCGGACTCTCTGTCTCTGCTCATCATAAAATTTATGAGAGACAATACCTTTTTGCTTCAAAGTAATCAAATAAGTTCGTCTATTTGCACTCCACAAGTACTGTTTAATACCAGTTAATTATAAGTTACCCTAGGCTTCTTATAATCTCACCTGTGTATTATCTCTCAATTTATTTCTTTGAGGGGACTACGGCAATCACCCCTCTGTAAGCTCCGTCTGTTGAGCTCTTTGCATTGTCAATGCCCTCTTACCTGCACTCATCAGGTGACAAATCCTACTTCATACAGGTTTCTTTCGAAATTCTATAGAGGGAAGTGCTTAGAAGGACTACCTTCCCCTTTTTGTATATCTACTGCTTTGAGTTTCGTCCACGGGTTATCCCATGAGGCTATACTCGACAAGTCCTGTATATATCTTGGAGACGCTTACTCATCTGAATCGTCCTAGGATGTTCAAATCTATTAGAGGCTTTTCTCAATATATACTGTTCCATATATCCCTATGCAAGTGACATACTTCCGTCGAATTATTAACTTGCGCTTTAAATATATTTACACATAAAAAAGGGAGACTGGATAGTCCCCCTCTATAGATTAATCTAATAGTATCATATATTCTTCTGGATGATGTTCTTTAAACCAGCTTAAGCCTAATCTAACTTCTTCCCACATTTTCTGTGTTCGTTCTTCACTTAACATTCCCATAGATGCTATTTGTTCTGCACCTTTGATTACATCATATGTTGCCACTGCATCTGGATCTAAGACACATTTTTGACCTGTAAACGGGTTTGATACTGTTTCTGGTTCTTCACCTATCATAGCATCTTTAAACGGACATTTAGCTTTAGTTGTCATCTTTCCTCCTTATTAATAACCATTCACCTTTATTGAATACTTTTTCAATAATTTTATTTATTACTTTTATTTTAGTAAGTTCGCCATCTTCCCATAAATCTTCATCTGGAACTAATTCCCAATTTGATAGATTATCCAATGGTAAACCCTCCACTTTCTCTGCAAAACAATGCAAATCTTTTAACATTATCTATTTCAAATGGATATGATGATTCAAACTTGTCTTTCTTTGACAATTCTTTTATTTGATCGTCGTACAGTTCTTTATATTTGCCTGTATCACCATTTTCTAATTCTCTATCTAATATATCTGCTATTGCGATAGATTTTTCTTCATCTATAAGATGATTGTCATTGTAATGACCTCTATTCCAATCTTCTTCTTCTAATATATCTTGACATGCATCACATACATAATCCCATAGTGGTCTCCACCACCATACATTATTTCTAAAGTATCTTCCTGGATTTGCATCTTGATATTCATCCATTTGTTTCCAATACTCTTTTTGTATTTCTGGATTCTTTTCTAATATATCGTTTCTTTCAGACCAATCTAAGTCACTATATTTGCCATAAACATCATATTTTGATATATGCTTATTGTCTTTTGGTCCTACTCCATGTAAATCAAATCCCATGTTATTTATCCTCCTTCTTTTTCTGCTCTTTTGCTTTTCTTTCCATTCTGTCTTGAATCCTGAATATTGAATCCCAACTTAATATAGGTTTTCCATCTTCAGTTTCTCCTATTGGAACTTTCTTCATTTTTTCTCCTAATTAACTATAAAAAAGGGAGTCTCCTCCGACCCCCTTATTGCAAAAAGACTAATAGCCTTTATACTTTAATAGATTCCTTGCATATAATACCGACGATGCTAGTAATCTATCCTGTTCATTATATCTTTTATTGTAAACTTTTCTACAAGCTTCTCTGCATTCACTATTTCTAATATGCTGCCTAAGCTCGTTAATTGTCATTGATCTAACTTGGTGAACAGGGTTTTCTGAAAATATTGCTTGTGTCCAGTTGTAAGTTGCTTCCATTATTGCATGCCTCCTGTAAATGGTTTATATTTTCTTATTCTTGATACTTCTTCATATATTTCGTCTAGCTCATAATCTTTACTTTTTATATTCTTTAGAAAGATTCCTGCATCGACATCTTCTTCAAGGTATATCTTATCACCTTTTTCATATGAGTATTTTGATATTTTATCTAAAATTCCTAGATGTATTAGTTCTGTTTTATTAACTTCTATCCAAGAATGGCTTCTATCTGTCCATACTATATATTTACTTGGGATCATATTGAAACCTTGCTGATTGAATCAACATACTAACTCCATTTATATTATGCATTGAAGTCATAATGTCTCTAACTTGACTATCAGTTATTTTAAATTTACTATCAGTTACTTCGCCATTAATTACAATGTCAACATTATATAATGGTTTATTCCTAATAGCATTATAACCTGCCGTTATTCCTTTTCCAGTCAATCTCATAACTCCTTCAGCTGCCCAAGTTATTGCTCCGACTGCTTTAGCTATTTTTCCTGCCTGATAAATTCTCATTTATATTCTCCTCTTCTTCAAATGTAAGTGTTTTTATTGTTTCTTCGACTATGTTTAGGGCTACTGTTAGATCTTTCTCTAAAACTATCATTTTTCGCCTTAAATCACCTAAATGTATGTGTCTTGTCATATCATTCTCCATTAAACTACAAAATAGGGAGCTTGTAGTAAAGAAAGATAAACAAGAAGCACTTTTTTGAACCGTCCTG
>CEUA01003588.1_pt1 | contig 12132 bp, 12 predicted proteins | sample 361541 | NCBI WGS metagenome assembly CEUA01 (sample SAMEA2623079, study PRJEB7988) | marine metagenome | isolation source: saline water (ENVO:00002010), including
ATTTTAGATTTAATTAAAGACCTATTAACTTCAGTATAAGATCTTGCCGTACCCTCAATATCAACTTCATCTGCAATAATATTAAAATTATCGCCTCCATTAATTTTCCCAACCGTAATAACAGCGTTATCTAAAGGATTTATATTTCTACTGATAACTGTTTGAAAAGATTGGATCAAATGAGACGCTACGACTATTGCATCAACAGTTCCTTGAGGTGCTGCACCATGTCCTCCAACCCCTTTAATTTTTATATAAAACATATCTGCTGCTGCCATAACAGGACCTTCCTTAACCCCTACCTCTCCTGCAGGTTGATAATTCCATACATGTAAACCATAAATTTCTTTGACCCCATCAAGACAACCATCACGAATCATATACCTTGCTCCGCCTTTACCTTCCTCAGCTGGTTGAAAAATAAAACGGACTGTCCCTCTTAAATCTTTTTTATACTCAGAAAGTGTTTTTGCAACACCAAGTAACATAGCCATATGTGCATCATGACCACAAGCATGCATAATTCCTTTATGCTTAGATTTAAAACTCAAGTTCCCCTTTTCTTGCAATGGGAGAGCATCCATATCAGCTCTTAATGCTATAATAGGGCCATCTCCAAACTTTAAATCAGAAACAACCCCTGTTTTACCAATTTTCATTTTTGGATTCATACCCATCTTTTTTAATTCTTCACCAATTTTTTTGGATGTAAGGTGTTCTTCAAAGCTTAATTCAGGATATTTATGAAAGTCTCTTCTCCATTTAACAATATCCTTTTCGATTTTTTTAATTTCATTTCGAATGATCATTTTAAATCCTCTTTAAAATATTTTTTAATAAACTAAGTATTTTATCTTTTGCATTATTTGCATTTAAAAGCACCTCATCATGAGATAATTTATTTTTTGATATACCTGCAGCATAATTTGTTAATGTAGATATTGTCAAAGTTTTTAAATCAATATTACCTCCCATTTCAATTTCAGGTACCGTACTCATACCTACTGCGGAACCATTTAATGATCTAAAATATTTTATTTCTTCAGCAGTTTCATACATAGGGCCTAAAGTCCAACAGTAGATTCCAAATTCTATGGGTATTTTTTTTTTTTTACTTATTTCTTTTACAGTTTTAATTAAAGAGGGTGAATAATATTTAGAGCTATTAATGATATCAGGATTCTTAGCACTTCTTTGGAAAGTCATATCTAAATGACCTTCAATAATCATTAGAGTTCCAGGAGGGTTCTTTTTTTTTAAACTACCAGCAGAATTAGTAATAATTAAGTTTTTTATTCCTAATTCTTTAAAGATTAATACTGGATAAGCAACGGTATCCTTAGAATACCCTTCATATAAGTGTGACCTTCCTTTCGCTACTAAAACTTCTTTGCCATTTAATTTACCAAAGACTAATTCACCACCATGCCCTCTAACATTTGAAATTGGATAGTTTGGTATCAAAGAAAAAGGAATTGTTTCTTGTTCATATAAATTACTTGAGAATTCACCCAAACCTGATCCTAATATAATAGCAGTTTCTCCATCAAAAGATACTCTCTTTTTAATATAACTTACTGATTCTTTTACCTTTTGATTCATCTCATACTTATATATTTGTTACTAATTGTCCGCACCCAGCATCTATATCTACTCCCTTACTCCATCTAATTGTGACAGGAAAATTAACATTCTTTAATACTTTAATAAATTTTTCAATTTTCTGATCTGAAGGCCTTTCAAATTGTCCCCCAATTTCATTATATGGAATTATATTTAACTTACAATTAACTCTTTCTAACAGAGTAATTAATTTTTGCGCATCTTCTATTTTATCGTTAATGTCATTTAGTAACACATATTCAATTGTTAATTTATTTCTTGAATTATAAGCATAGTTTTTAGCGACCTTTAGAAGATTTTTATATGGATAAACTTTTGTAAGCGGCATGATTTTTAATCTTTGCTCATTAGATGTCCCGTTCAAACTAATCGCTAGTTTAAAAGGGTGTAACTCTTTTGTATATTGTTCAATTTTAGGAACAATTCCAGCGGTAGATATGGTAATCCTTTTTGCACCCAAATTAATTCCTTTCGGATGATGAAGTAGGTTTGCAGCCTCAATAGTATTTTTGTAGTTTAAAAAAGGTTCTCCCATACCCATAAAAACAACATTAGTTATTTTTTGATCAATCTTCATTTGGAGTTGAATAAATTGATCAACAATTTGACCAACAGTTAAATTTTTTTTGAATCCCATTTTTGCAGTCGCGCAAAATTTACAATCCACGGCACAACCAACTTGAGTAGATAAACAAATTGTAACTCTTTTACCTTCTTTCATTAAAACAGATTCAATTTTTTCTCCATTGACTAATTGAAATAGAAATTTTCTAGTTTTCTTTGAATTTGAAAAATTGTTATTTATCAATTTTAGAGGATGAATTGAAAAAGTTTTTAATTTTTCTCGAAATGGCTTTGGTAGATCAGTCATTAAGGTAACATTGTCAATTTTTTGATTGTATATCCAATCAAAAATTTGCCGACCTCTAAACTTTTTTTCTCCCAAGCTTTCTACAAAACTTTCTAATTCTTCTTTTTTTAACCCAATTAGAAAATCAAGGTCTTTATTTTTATTAATTGACATTATGTTAAATTTCTATCATAAATCCTGTATCTCAAACTATTAAAACACAAAGAATTTTGTTTCTTGCTTTTCAAGGTAAATCTAAATCAGTAATTTTAAGTTCAATTTTTTTTAATATAGAGTACAATAATAAAATGAATACTTCACAGCAAGACTTAGAGATTCTTGAAAATCTTTCTTTAAAGAAACAATCTTTTTTCAATGAAATCAGTAAAGTTTTAATTGGGCAAGAAAATATTTTAAACCAGATATTAATTGCATTATTATCTCAAGGCCATACCTTATTAGTCGGAGTTCCTGGACTTGCAAAAACTTTACTTGTTCAAACATTATCTGAAGTATTAAATCTATCATTTAAAAGAATACAATTCACACCAGATTTAATGCCCAGTGATATCACAGGAACTGAGCTTATAGATATTGATCAAAATACTGGACAGCGTTCCTTCCGTTTTCATCCTGGTCCTATTTTTGCAAATCTAGTATTAGCAGATGAAATCAACCGAACACCACCAAAAACACAGGCTGCCTTATTAGAAGCAATGCAAGAACATAGAGTGACCGCTGGAGGAAAAACTTATAATTTAGATAAACCCTTTTTTGTTTTGGCAACGCAAAACCCTATTGAACAAGAAGGAACTTATCCTCTTCCAGAAGCTCAACTTGATCGATTTATGTTCAACCTTAATATTGATTATCCATCAGAAAAAGATGAAATTTTAATTGTTCGTAACACCACAACAACAGAAAAAAGTTCTTTAAATCCCATAATTAACAAAGAGGATTTAATTTCATTTCAAAAACTTATCAGGAAAATACCTATTTCGGATAATGTTGTTGAACATGCGGTGAAGCTTGTTAGTGCAACAAGACCTCAATCTAAAACATCTCCTGATTTCATTAAACAATCTATTGATTGGGGTGCCGGCCCAAGAGCATCTCAATATTTAGTCTTAGGTGCAAAAGCAAAAGCCGCACTAGATGGGAATCCAACCCCAAGTATAGATGATGTTAATTCTTTAGTCCTTCCTGTATTAAGACATAGAGTATTGCCAAACTTTAATGCTGAAGCTGAGGGTTTGAAAATTGAAGATATTCTAAATCAATTGATTAATAGTTTTTCAAAATAAACATTGACCTCTTTAAATAATAAAAAAAAATATCTCAAACCTGAAACCGTAATAAAGCTTAACTCAATGTCCTTAAGAGCTCGTTTAATTGTTGAGGGATATATTATTGGACACCATCGAAGTCCTTATCATGGATTTAGTGTTGAGTTCGCAGAACACAAAGCATATGGAATAGGAGATGAAGTTAGACATATTGATTGGAGGCTTTATGGAAAAACAGATAGACTTTATGTAAAACGCTATCAAGAAGAAACTAACTTAAGAGCAAATATTATCTTAGATACTAGTAAATCAATGATATATAAAAGCGCTAAAGTTTCAAAACTAGAATATGCAAACCTTTTAACTGCGGCGCTATCTTATTTAATGATACACCAACAAGATGCGGCTGGTCTTATAAAGTTTTCAGATAAAATAAATTCTTATATCCAACCTAAATCAAGACCAAGTCATCTAAATATCATAATAAATAACCTCAATGATATTGAAACTGGGAATGATACGAAAATAGAATTAGTTCTTCATGAAATGGCTGATAGAATTAACAAAAGAGGTTTGATAATTTTAATTTCAGATCTTCTTGATGATCCAAATCAAATAATGAATGGTCTAAAACATTTTAGACATAAAAATCAGGAGGTTATTGTTTTTCATCTGTTAGACAGAAAAGAATTAACCTTTGACTTTAATACTAGAACAAAATTTTTGGATATGGAGTCTGGATTAGAGATTGATACAGATCCATGGAAAATTAGAGATAGTTATGTAAAAAGAATGAAAGAACTACAACACTTCTATAAAGTCCGATGTGGTAAAAATTTAATCGACTATGTCCCTATTTTTACAGATCAAAATTTAGATTTATGCTTAACAGAATATATTAACAAAAGAAAAAAGTTAGGTTAATATTTTTAATTTCCTTCTGCAATATCTCGCTTATAACGTATTAATTGAATATTTTTTTTATACATTGCTTTATTTTCAGAATCAATAATCATAGCTGCTTTTATTTTTTTTTCTGCTTTACGATACCATTTTGATGCTTCATCAAGGTCTTTTTCAAAACCTTCAAGCCCATTTAAGTAATTATCTCCAAGTCCCTCATAAGACCTCGCCATACCTAAAGCTGCTTCAAAATCATCTTCATTGAAATAAAAAGCTTCCTCAAAAGAAGTTTCTGCATCTTCATATTTACCCATCTGATTGTGAATAACTCCAAGATTAAAGTATAAATCTGCTTTAACTATTTTATCTTCTTCATTTGCGATTGCATTTTCGAATACTTTTATTGATTCCTCTTTCTTTCCCAAATCATAGTAAGTGCCAGCTAGTTCTCTGAGAACTTTGCTATTAGAAGGTTCGATTTTAGCTGCTTTTTCATAATATACAATAACGACATCAGATGTTTCACCTGTCCTAGATAATATCTGTCCTGCACTAAAATTCGCATCAAAACTTTCTGGATTTTTTTCTACTGATACTAGAGATGCTTTTTTTGCAGATTCTTTATCACCTTTATCAAGATAACATTTTGCTAGTGTGGAATATGTATTCGCATCCATAGGGTTAATAACAGATGCATTAGTAAAGTGACTTATTGCAATTTCTAGGTATTCTGACTTATTATCTGGATCATCTTGAATTTTTTTAAACTGCTCTACCCCAGTATTAAATTCTTTTGCCCAATAAAAGTCTGTATAATTATCGACAGCTTCTTTTACAGGTAAAAATGAACCTCTTAATTCAATGACCTTTTCTGGATCAATTCCCATTGAACGATCAAACATCTTTTTCATATCAGACCATTCACTATTTTTTGCAAATATCTCTATCGCCAACACTAAGGGTATTTCAGGGTTGTTTGGTTCAATTTCCATAGCTTTTGGTAGCCATTCTGCAGCTTTAGTGAAATCTGATTGTTGAATTGCTAATTTTGCAGTTGTGTATTCTTGACTCGAGCAAGAAATAATAACTAGAGCAATAAATTGAATAATTATATAAAAAATAGTTTTTCTTTTAAGCATATCTTCCTCAATAAATAGTCTTTTAAATTAATGTTTTAGTGATTCAGAAAGAAATAAACTTCTTGAATCAATTATTTTCTTTTTTGAAGCTAGTAAAGCATTTATGCCAAAATCTTCAATACAAAATGAGGCCATAACTGTACCTCTAATTATTGCTTCTTTTAAAGTAAGTCCCTGTGCTAATGCACTTACCAAACCACCCCCAAAAGAATCACCAGCACCTGTAGGATCTTTTACTGTCAAATTTGGAATAACTCCCAATGAAAAAGAGGTCCCCTCAGAATAACACACTGAGCCTCTACTTCCATGCTTCACAATGACAACTTTAGGTCCTTGCGATTGGATTTTTTTTGAAGCTGTATAAAAATCTTCTATTTCAGTTAATTCCACTAATTCCGTTTCGTTAATTAGTAGAATATTTGTTTTACCAAGAACTTCTAATAGTTTATCTTTTGCTATATCAATCCATAAGTTCATAGTATCAAGAATAACAACTGGTTTACCTTTCAATTGATCTAAAACACTTAACTGTAAATCTGGACCAATATTTGCTAAAAATACATAATCCGGTTCATTATTAATCTCTGACACAGAGGGCATGAACCCATCAAAAACCCCTAATTCAGTAAATAAAGTTTCTCTTTCATCGCCATTATCAAAATATTTTCCACCCCAACGGAAAGTAGGCCCTTTTTTAGAAATAAGATCCTCTAAGCTTTCACATGAGTCAACTAAGATTTGTTTATGAAGCTCAGAAAAGTCACTACCAACAATTCCAACTAAATTTGGTTTGACAAATTTTGAGGATGAGACAGCTGCATAAGTTGCAGAACCTCCCAATAAGTCTTTTCTCGAACCATAAGATGTTTCTATGGAATCTAATGCTATCGATCCAAGTATAAGTATTTTAGGTTGTTTCATTTATGATTAAAATTACAAGCTTTGTTTATTCGACCCAACTATATTTATATTCTTAAACGATTATTTTATAACTTAAAAGTAAAATATTTAATATATTCTTATAAAAAATGACTTTTGCAATAATTACAGATATTCATTCTAATTTAGAATCTTTAAAAGAATCTCTAAACATAATCGAATCGAATAAGAACGTAAATAAGATTATTAATCTTGGTGATTGTTTTTCACTTGGTCCTGAACCAGAGAGTACACTTGAATTACTAAACAGTATTGAAAATTGTATATTCATAAGAGGAAACCATGATCGCTATCTAATCGAAAAGATCTGGGAAGATGAAGTGCCTTCTATGGAAGGCATGGACCCTAATGATCCTATTTGTAAAGCCATTATAAAAAATGAAAAATGGACCAATGATAAAATTGGAAATAAAGGAATTGCTTTTTGTAAAAAGATGAAAGTTTCACATACAGAAATTATCAATAAAACCTTAATTGATTTTACGCATGCATGGTATCAAAGAGATGATAAACCACCTAGTATTCCAGAAGCTCTAGCTTGGAGAGATTCTATTATTAAAAATAATCCAGAAATCGAAAATGTAGTCTTAGTTCATGGGCATGTTCATGTTCCTCGACATCAAGTAGTCGAAAATCTAACTGTCCTCTGTCAAGGCGCAACAGGATTACCTTTTGATAGAGACAAACGTGGCTCAGTTGCATTCTTAACAATTAAAAAAAATGAAATATTATGGGATGTTAAACGCTTTAGTTATAACTCAAAAATCACAAAAAATCGACTCTCAGAAAGAAAGCCTCCGTTCTATGAAAACCTTAAAAATACTATCAAGTTTGCTTCGATTCGAAACGACTTATAATCCTATTTGTAATAATATATTTATAGAGTTTTAATTTAGTTTTGCACTACTTTGATCATAGTTCTACAACTCCAATACATCCTGATGTTTTAGAACTTATAAATGAAGTTCAAAAAAACAATTACGGAAATCCATCTAGTATACACAAAAAAGGTAGGATTGCTCGATCTTTAATAGAATTATCTAGAGAAAAGATTGCAAATGCTATTGGGACCGAACCAAATAAGATTATATTTACTAGCGGAGGAACGGAATCAAATAATCAAGTCCTCTGGTCAAGATTAGGAAATAGAAAAAATCATATTATTTCAGATTTAATTGAGCATCCAGCTATCTTAAATGTGTTAGAATTTTTAAAGAAATACCATATTGATTTTAGTTTATGTCCCGTTAATCCCAAAGGTGAAATTTCTTTAAACCACTTAAAAAAAGAAATCAAATTAAACACCGGTTTAATATCGATAATGCTTTCAAATAATGAAATTGGAACTATTCAACCAATTCAAAAAATTATAGAAACTGCACACCCAAAAAATATTCTAGTTCACTCAGATGCGGTTCACTCTTTTGGTAAAATGAAAGTAAATGTAAATGAAATGGGAATCGATTTTTTAAGTCTTTCAGCACACAAGTTTTATGGACCAAAAGGTATTGGAATTTTATATGTAAAAGATAAAAAGAGTATTATGCCATTTTTAATTGGTGGAGGACAAGAAAAAGGACTTCGTGCAGGAACTGAAGATACAGCATCAATAGCTGGTATGGGCCTTGCTGCAGAAATTGCTGAAAAAAACTTAGATCAAAACATAAAAAAGTTACGAGAGTTGGAAACAGAATTTATTTTTAAATTAAAATTAATTTATCCTAAAGCAATCTTTAATGGAAACATAAAAAACAAACTCCCAGGATTAGTCAGTGTATCATTCCCCGGTTTTAGATCTGATATTATTCTAGCAAAATTGGATCGTATCGGAATTTATGTTGCAAATGGCGCAGCTTGTGGATCTGGTGATGTAAAACCATCATCTGTTTTAAATGCAATAGATTTGACTGATGAGCAAAATATATCAACCATAAGATTTAGCTTTGGCTCAAAAAACTCAAAAAAAGATCTTAAATACTTATTACTAAAATTAAAAGAGATTTTAATTTAAAAATGAAAAATATTATCGTAGGTATGAGTGGAGGTGTAGACAGCGCTGTTTCTGCTCACCTACTCATAAAAGAAGGATACTCAGTAGAAGCTGTTTTTATGAAAAACTGGGAAGATAATTCTGAGTATTGTACTTCTGAGCAAGACTACTTGGATGCTCTTCAAGTTTGCGATATACTTAAAATACCTTTAAGAACTGTTAATTTTTCAAAAAAGTATTGGGAAAAAGTTTTTAAAATTTTTCTTTCTGAATATAAATCTGGAAGAACTCCTAATCCTGATATTCTTTGTAATACTGAAATTAAATTTAAAGAGTTTTTAAACTATGCGCTTCAATTAGGTGCTGATAAAATTGCAACAGGGCATTATGTTCAATCCAAATCAACCAATAATAAAGTAAAAATATATAAAGGCTTTGATAATAATAAGGATCAAAGTTATTTCTTATATGGACTTAATCAATCACAAATAAGTAAAGCCATATTTCCATTAGGCAATTTAGACAAATTGCAAGTTCGTAAATATGCTAAAGAATTAGGATTTAGGAACTTCAATAAAAAAGACAGCACTGGTATTTGTTTTATTGGAGAAAGGAATTTTAAAGAATTTTTAAAAGAATATATCCCTGCACTACCTGGAAAAATAAAGACATCATCAGGAGAAGAAATTGGTAATCATGATGGATTGATGTACTACACGCTTGGCCAAAGAAAAGGACTCGGTATTGGAGGAGCAAAAAGTAAAATTAATGCCCCATGGTATGTTATTTCAAAAAGTTTAAAAAGTAATACATTAATTGTAGATCAAGGGCATAATCATAAAAATTTATATAAAAAGCGACTAGATGGATCAAGCATAAATTGGATTTCAGGGATTGAACCTTCCAAAAGAAAACTTAAAGCAAAAATTCGATATCGAATGAAGGATGCTTCCTGTACAATCACTGAACTGACTTCTAAAATAATCAAAATTAAATTTGATGATCCTCAATTTGCTATTGCACCAGGACAATCTATAGTTTTTTATGATAAAGATGAGTGTTTAGGTGGTGCAATTATAGAAAATGCTTATAATTAATTTACAAGTCTATATTCCCCAATATCCTATATTTTTGTAACTTATAACCCTAATGAAGAAAACTATATTATATTTTATTTTATTTTTTCTAATAAGCGAGGATGTTTTTTCTCAATTTAGACATAATACTCCGGTCCAGAGTTTACCAACTAATTTAAATGGTGAATTAGATAACACTTCATCAACATTTAATCCTAATCGAATTAATATAAACCATAGCTTTTCAATGTCTATGCACAATATAAACAATCAAAACACTTCTGTTGCTGGATATACTAATAATATTTCTTACTTGCTTAATGAAAATCTAATCTTCAATTCAAACATCACACTTTATAAACAAAATTCTCCTTATAGTTCAAAAAATCCAGGGTCTTTAAATCAATTTAATATAGGTTATGATTTAGGTCTAAAATTTAGAGCTTCTAAAAACTCTTTTTTAGAGCTAAAAGTTCAATCTTTTCCTTACTTTCAAAACTATAATCAAAACTCATTCTTGAATAATCAATTATTTGATTAAGTGATCCGTAAAAAAATAAAAGTTAAAGACTCCGAAAATTTTCTTCTAAATATATCAATTGGTATAGCTGGAATATTTCTCTTGGGCTTTATTTATTCATTTTCACGCAATGCAGCACATGAAGGTGTCCCTATCAAAGTAATATTCCCTAAATCTGATGATCAGCCCCTTGCATTAGACATCTATCAAAAAAATCCAATACAAGATATTAAAATTGAAGTTCTAAATGGATGTGGCATAAAAGGACTTGCTGCTAAAACAACTGATTTTTTTAGATCTAGACAAATAGATGTAATTAGATCCGATAATGCTGATAGATACAACTACTCTAAAACAATAATTATTAGTCGAAATGAAAATATTAAAAGCTTAAAAGCCGTTGCAAAATCCTTTCAAATATCTCCAAATGATACAAGTCATATTAAAATTGATCCTGATGAATCATTGGGAGTGGATGTTACTGTAATACTTGGTAAAGATATAAAGTCATTTAATGAACTCTCTAATTTCTTTGATGGAAATTAATGCATGTCAAATAAATCAGTTGATTTTGTAAAGAACAATAGCTCCCTTAACAAAATAGTTGAACTTGCGCTTACTAAAAAAGCTATAGAATTAAATGTTTTAGATGTTAGAGGAATCTCATCTATTACAGACTACTTTGTAATCTGCTCTGGTAATTCGGAACCTCAAGTAAAAGCAATTAGTGATCATATTAGAAAAGGAACAAATAAAAAGCCACATCACATCGAAGGATATGAAAATCAGAATTGGATACTCTTGGATTATTTTGATATTATAGTCCATATATTTAAAAGTGAAGAACGAGAATACTATAATTTAGAAAGACTTTGGGCAGATGCTCCTCTAAATAAATATCATAATGAAAAATCTGAAATCTCTATTACATAATAATATAGATTCGATTTTAGAGGACCTTTACTACCCAAAGGTTAAGTTTTCAATCATACCTTCAAAAGACCCAAGATTTGGAGATCTTTCCTCTAATATTGCGCTCCTTCTAACAAAAGATTTAAAAAGAAGTCCTCTTGATATATGTGAAATAATTTTAAAAGAACTTTCAAACAAAAACTTAAAACCTATTGCACAAATAACAATTACCAAACCAGGATTTATTAACTTTAAAATTAAGAATTCTTTTCTTCAATCAAAGATCACCAAGATACTTTCAGAAAAAGATAATTATGGTAAAAACTCAATTGGAAAAGGGAAAACAGCAAATGTAGAATTTGTAAGTGCAAACCCTACAGGACCTCTTACTATTGGACATGGAAGAAATGCAATATTAGGAGATTCTATTTCAAGTATTTTGGAGTGGAGTGGATATAAAGTAACTAGAGAATATTATTTTAATAATGCTGGTAGACAAATGAGAATGTTAGGAGATTCAGTAAAAGCTAGATATTTTGAAATTTTGGGTAAGGACTATAAGTTTCCCGAAGATGGTTATCAAGGTGATTATATAAAGAATATTGCTAAAAAAATTATCAAAGAGCATGGTGAAAATCTAACTGTTGAAAGCTCACATTTTAAAAAAGAAGCTGAGCGCATAATTTTTAATCAAATTAAAAAATCTCTAAAAAAACTTAAAATTCATTTTGATCAATTCAGCAATGAAAAAACATTTTATGAAAATGGTGATATTGAAAATATGCTTTCGAAGCTAACTCAAAAAAAGTTACTTTACAAAAAGGAAGGTGCAACTTGGTTTAAAGCAACTGCTTTAGGTAAAGAACAAGATCGAGTCTATATTAAAAAGAGTGG
>CEUA01094680.1_pt1 | contig 12108 bp, 14 predicted proteins | sample 361541 | NCBI WGS metagenome assembly CEUA01 (sample SAMEA2623079, study PRJEB7988) | marine metagenome | isolation source: saline water (ENVO:00002010), including
ACTAATCCTGGCTGAAGTTCCTCACAGGTACCAACCAGGAGTTACATATGACATGAAGATACAGATTGTTGGAGGGCCCGATTTAGACTCTTCATCTGGAACCGGGGGATTCTCAATGAAAATATCGTCTGGTACCCTCGGAGCCGCAGAAGGGTCTGAAAATTTAGTGCAAAATTGGGAAGAAGATCCGCAGACATTGACTCATACTGATCCTGGTTCACAGACAGCAGATAGGACATGGCACATTTCATGGACAGCACCGCCATCCGATACTGGCATAGTTACGCTGTGGCTCGCAGGAAACTCGGTGAATGGAGATGGGGTACCTTCTGATTTGGACAGGTGGAACAGACTTAGCACCACCATAGATGAAGGAGAGGGCAGCGGTACCAGAACTGTTTTCGCAGGCAATGGTGACATAGAGCCCCCTGCCCCTGGAGAAGAGAGCATAGACCTCCACCACATGGGAGCAGGATTGCGAGCACATTGGCTTGGGCTCCTTGGTTTCGCGGCTGTGGTTATCGTGATAATTTTCTGTGGACTAATGCTCAGGTATGGATTCTCAAGGCACTACGAAGGGAGGAGCAATCTATTGAGGTTGCGAATTAAGCACCAGAGGAGAGGTGATCAGTGATGAAGGACGATATTGTTCTGAAGATGCTCAGACAGGTAGCTTCGGGCGAGGTTAGTGTAGATGATGCTAGGGAGGCCCTTGAGGGAGTAAGTCTTAGCGAAGAGATTTACGAGTCCGCTGTGAATCATGGAGTTTTCAACGAAGCGACCCCGGGTTCGATTGTTAGGGCTAGCGTTTCACCCTCCGGTGACTCTTGGCTGATTATATTGGTTGGCCTATGGGGGATTGTTTGGTCCCTTTATTGGGCGGGCTCCCTGTCCTATGGACTATACAACCACTGGGATCAGCAATTGCTGTCGTTTTTCTTGGGCATGCTTCTGTTGACAGTCATCATAATGGGAATTGTATACATGAAATACGTCATGCCCGACATACTCATAGTCAAGAAGAGGAGAGGGAAGTACATAACTCCCAAAGACCCTGATTCCTGGAAACAATACAAGGTGTGATTATGGTTAGGAAATTCAAGCTCAGACCCGTTGGGGGAGATGATTCCGAATCTACCGAAGAGGCCCCTTTCATAGATAGGAGGGAGTTCATGAGGCACTCATTCAATACTGCAGCCGGGGTAATTACGGTGGCCAGCTTGGGCAGTGTTGGATTCGCTTCTTTGTTAATGGGGCAATCAGAGGCATCCGGAGGAGATTCAGCCGTCAGATACTGGGTTCCGACGGGTGCTGAGGACACAGTCTGGTATGGTGACAGCCACCTAGAAGCAATGACCTACCAGTCATTCGTCGATGCTGCTGCAAGTTCTTCCACGGGAATGGCTGCAGCCCAAGGAGTGTGGTCAGGCATGCCAATCAACGCAATCTACGTCCCTCATGACGAGAATAAGACGGCTGCACTGATTGAGAACAAACCCAGATTCCAGTTCCTAGATGGGTACTCAGTAGATGGTGGATACGTGGGGTCTGGATTTGAGATGGAGGATGACTCACAATACGAACCTCTGAGGATCCACGACAATCTAATCATAGTTTTCTCGAGGTGCCCTCACTTGTGCTGCATACCCGGTTGGCAACTGGTCGCAAATGAGTTCACGGCAGACCAGTGGTTCCCCAACGGAACTGATTCAGGCGGCAACAAGCTCTTCTGCATCTGCCATTCTTCGAGATTCGATCCCACTGTTATTGAGAAAAACCGGAATACGAATCGCTCCGATGGTTCACAATTCGAATACTTCGGAATAAAGAGAGTGGGTGGCCCTGCTCCCGTGGGCATGCCACTGGTCCCATTCGTACTAAATGGTGATATGATTGAGGCACTTCCTGATTTCAAGGACTGGTATGCATATTGTGACTGAGGTGAAAAGATGATTCAATTTTGGTTCTTATGGCTGTTCATCGCTATTGTTGTGGTAATTGTCGCACTGACCCTAAGGAAGGAGCGGGAGGAAATGCCTCGAAAGGACATTCTGAGGGCTGTTGAAACAAGTGCTGGCAGTATGGGCCTAGCAGAAAAAACGTTCCTTTGGGCATTCTCCTGGTTGGACACCCGATTCAGAATTCAGGACTATTGGGGCATGAGCAGGGATGCTTACTATGGAATGCACAGGCAAATGCCGATGACGCACGCTGAAAAATACAAACTCAGAATAATCTGGTATTGGTACCCCCTGTATTGCCTTGGGGGAATCTCGTTCCTGGCATTCGTCATACTGGTGATCACTGGGACCGTTCTTGGATTGTATTACGTCCCAGGAGGAGAGGGTGATCCCACTCCTGCATACAGCAGCATGGAGTTCATCATGACTCAATTGCCATTCGGATACATCATTCGCTCAATCCACCATTGGACTACGCACTTCATGGTAGCAGCAGTGTTCCTGCACATGTGCAGGGTGTACTTCACAGGGGCATACAGGAATCCAAGGGAGTTAAACTGGCTAATTGGAGTGGCGCTGATGTTCTTCACCATTTTCTTTGGCTATTCGGGATACTTGCTCCCCTGGGACAGTTTGGCCTTCGGTGCCGCCACCATTGGAATCAACATGGCCATGAGTACGCCCCTAATTGGGGAGTGGGTAGCAAATGCGATGTTCGCAGGTACCTCTCTGTCTGGACAGACCGTAACGAGGATGTATTTCCTCCATGTTTTCATACTGCCCGTGGTCGTTACCGCGTTGATTCTTGCCCACCTTTTCATAGTCTGGGCCCAGGGGATTGCGGAGCCACATTGAGGAATTATTATGGGAATCGTGGAAAGGTTTGGACGGATTGCTGATACATACATCAGCGAACGCAACAAGCTCCTAGAGGCAGAGACTGAGCGCAGGAGAACATTCATCGGTCATCCATTCTGGCCCACAGAGGTCCTAAGGGATACCATCATACTTGCATCAATAGTAATGGTGATCGCATTTTACTCTTGGTTAATTCCCCCTCCCCTACACAGTGCGGCTGACCCCTTTGCACAAGCAGGATTCGTTTTCCCCGACTGGTATGTTCTTTTCTCATATGGGTACCTTAGGTGGGGCGAGTATCTCCCACAATTCGTCATACCTGCAGGTCCAATTGGGGAGTTCTTTGGATCCCCCGTAATAAACTGGAACTCTGCTTGGTGGGGTGCGGCAATTACTGGACTGCCTGTAGGGATACTGGCCTTGCCGCCTTTCCTCCCAGGGAGGGAGAAGAGGGGTGTCGAGGATCCTTGGTTCGCCACTGCAGGCGCTGTCTACCTAGCACACGTGTGGTTCATCTCAGTTTTCTCCATCAACATCTTCCTTGACCTGTATGCAAAAGACCGTTCCGACTTCTGCTTTGTTGGAACGCACGGAGAGTTCCTCTGTGGGAGGCAATCTCCATGGTCCGCTGAAGTATTCAATGCGATACCGTGGATACTTACTGGAATTTTCATATTCGCCATTATTTTCTTCCCCCTTAGAAAATTCTTGCTTAACTCAGTGGGATCCAGAGTGACTCCAAAAATCGGAAGGCAGGTAGCCATTGGTTCACTCATTGCGGCAATATTGATTTCAGTTGTAACATGGCCCATCTACGAAGGTGGATTCTGGGACTATGGTGGCCTTGGGGCCATGGACGATGTTGAAGATCTTGATGGAATGAGAGGTCAACCTTCCGATACTCTGGTCCATCAGGAACAAGGCAACGTTTGGGATGAGTGGGGGAGTGAATGTCTGCTATATGAGGACAGTTCGTACCTAGCAGCGTGGTCTGGATTAGGTAGTGAGGAACACCATGATGACTGGTGTGTGATTCCTGCCGAGAATTGGGTTGATTGGGGACTTTACCAGCCCACGAAACTGTATTTGATTGACTATTCAGGTGCTAATGGTCATGCGGATCCGAGTATTGGAAGAAACGCAGCTGAGGGTTATTCTTCTTACTTTGGTGATTCTTTAGTGGCCGGAGTTAGCTATGAAGAGTCATCTACATTCGAAGTCGAGGATCTCGGTATTTCATCAGTGCCAGTAGATGTTGGGTGCCTATTCAGAACGACTGTGAGAGGGGCTGGGGAACATACACAGAGCCTGGTGATGAGTGATTCTAATGGCGATATTGTATGGGAGAATGATGATGGTTCATGTGAAACTGGGACAGTTTACGTCGATTCTGGGTCGACATATACAATTTCCTTCTCAGTGACATCGACTGGAATGAACGAGAGTGTTGAGGCGATTACTAGTTTCTCAGCTGTTGCTTACCAGCCCCTACTCCTGGATGATGATGGAACTGCCCTTGTACGTTCACAGAGTGAACTGGGTGTCTCGGATTTATCATCGCTGTCTGTAGAGAACCCGACCTATCACAAGAATCCAAAGAGTCTCGATGCCAAGCTGATTTACTCACTATTCATCCCTTGTCTCGGGGTCGGGGCAATAGTGTTCATGCTAATGCGTAGCATGGCCAGGGGATATGAGTATGAGATGAACAAATGCTATGGCTGCGATCTCTGTGATGATGCGTGTCCCGTGAGGCTTTTCAACGCCGGAGACAAGCTGAATATCATCTACAACACATGGAATAATGAGGACGATGGAGTTCCCCTTTACTCCTGCCTGACCTGTTCTGCTTGCACCAACGCTTGTCCACAGCTGGTCGATTATGACTCATATGTCGACATCAGGAGGAACATGATAGTGGGTGGCCCTCCTGCATCAGAGATACCTCACACGGTCCTCCAAGCAGTTCTAGCCGCGGAGGCGGAGGAGGACTCCGATTCAGACTTTATCTCCGTTGAGGAATACCCGATTGATTCCAACATTGGCTACTATCCTGGTTGTGTGGATTACCTCGACCAAGAGATGATCTTCAGCCATGTAAACGAGGGCTCGATGAACTTGGGCGATGCAACAACATCTGCATTCACGCTATTCGAAGAAATGGGGGAAGAGGTGACATACCTCGGTAGGGACTTCCTGAAGTGCTGTGGTCACGACCAAAAGTGGCAAGGCATGACTGAGGTGTTTGAGAAACTAAAAGCATACAACCAGAAGAAGTTGGGAGAGAGTGGGGTCGATACATTGGTGACTTCGTGTGCAGAATGCTTCAGGACCTTTGCTCTTGATTACGAACTAGATGAAATGAAGGTCATGCACACTACCGAGTTCCTAATTGAAAATGGATTCGATATGAATCTGAGTGCGGAAGAAGATGTCACTGTGACATTCCATGACCCATGTAGGCTGGGAAGGCAAATGAACATCTATGACCAACCAAGAGACTTGATCTCTGGCGTAGAGGGGGTGAGTCTAGTTGAAATGGAGCATCATGGCGAAGATGCATTGTGCTGTGGCGTATCCAGCATGATGAGTTGCAATGAGAATAGTCGGGCGCTCAGGGTGCAGCGTTTCGAAGAGGTGAATGCCACCGGAGCAGACATCATGCTGACATCATGCCCAAAGTGTGTTTCGCACTTTGAATGCCTGAAGTTCGAGGGAGACCCTAAGCATGATTTTGAGATTCTAGACGTTGTAAGTTTCCTAGCTAGGCAGGTTCAATCAGGCAAGTCCGACTAGCCGAAAGCTAACCCTGCTGAATATCTGACTGGATTCACGACCGCATAATTGAGAACCAATGACCAACAGGAAGGGGTGTGACGGGCATACCGGACCTAGAGGCGAGAAGGTTATCCGAGCAGAAGAGGATCAGGATGATGCTCGATGCAATGAGGGCAGAGGACCAAGCCAAACTCAAGGGGGGAGAAAGCGCCGTTGCCTGGGTCAAAGAAGAGCAGTGCATCGGATGCGACCAATGCACGATTGTATGCGATGATGATGCGATAGAATTGTACGATTCCCCATTAGCCAGTCCAATAATGGATATTGAAGTAAACAGAAAGGCCAAGATAATTCGTGAGGAGTGTACAGGATGCCAACTATGTGTATTGGCGTGCCCCACCGATGCGATTCTGATGATTGATAGGTGATGTAATGGCCAGTGATGATCCAATTAGATTCGGTGCCGAATTTGGCCCCAAAAGAACGGAAAGAACGACTGGGGTCTCTCTATCGACGTTCAAGAACCTAGTCTGGGTTTCCAACTTAGGAGGTCTCATTCTATGTGCCATAGCACTAGAATTCATGATCACTGGCCAATTCCTACTTGGCCTCGGATGCATGGTTGCAGGTGTCGTAATTGCCCTTTTCCCATCAAATTATGAGATTGTTGGGATGGAAGACTCGTTCGAAATGAAAGAGGGATCGGAAAGTGAAGAAATCCAATAGAGATTTGACGAATTCTCTCGTCGGTACCGAATTTCAGAAATTGGTCTGGAGGGAATTGTTGAGAATTCCAAAGGGAGAGGTCAGAACGTACAAGGAGATAGCCGAATCAATAGGCCGTCCTAATTCATACAGAGCGGTTTCTAATGCATGTGCTAGAAACCCGTATGCACCAGATGTTCCTTGTCATAGGGTAATTTGCTCAAATGGTGAAATTGGCGGATATAGCTACCCTGGAGGAGTCCCTGTGAAAATCTCATTGCTGGTGAGTGAGGGTGCGATAAGTCCTCACAACAAAATGGTCAGAAATAGACAATGAAAATTGCCAATGATGCGACTGATGATATGACCCATGCCATGATGTATGTAGACTGACTCAACTCTCCGTTGTTCCCATCGCCCATGGTCCGTCGAGAGGAAAGAAGGCTGTAAATCTAACCCGGCTGACTACAGGAATGGGTACATGATTACCAGTGCGGCTAAGGGTATCAGAATCATTGTTGCATTATCGTCTATGTACTTGAGAGAAGGCAATTCCCCCAATACCGTCAATGGGGCCAGTGCCAGAGCGGCAACCAGGGGAGTCCCGATCCAGAAGTGGCAGCCCAACCAAACAGTGAATGAGACTATTGTGCCGGCAACAATTGCTGAATTGAGGTCTTTCTTTTTTCTCTTCACCTCGCCCATTACAGGATCCACAAAGGTCAATCCGAAAATCAGAGGAATTCCATAAATCCCCCTCTCAACGCCTGCTCCATCTCCCTCGGGTACGATTAACAAGGCCAAGGCAACGGCTATTCCGCCCCATGCAAAGGCGGAAATCTGTTTGGCCTCATATTCCCTCTGGCCCACTACCACGATTCCCCACCTCAGTCTAATGATTTCCAATAACAGAATAATCATCACAATTACACTAACTAATTGTCTCGAGGAAATTGATAGGTAATCACCCATTTCATCCCCCTTGGTGTAAAAAAGAATAGGGATTATTGACATTGCGACATGCGTGAACCTTCTGAATGCATGACCGCCGAATCCACCCACTGAATGATCGACGTGATCGATATCAAAAGGAACTTCAGACTCTGTCATGGCATCACCGGAGTCAGCTCAGCAATCTGTCTAATGCCTCATCCAGTGTTATACTTCCGGTTTCCAAATCGTCTAGGACGCCATCTAGCCCATCCGACATTATGAGCCGTGAGTCCCATGTGGAAAGTAGCCTTTCAGTAATCCTTAGTCTGTTTCTCCAATCTGGTGAAGAACATTTCTCGATTGCAACAACTAACTCATCAATCCCCGATGAGTTATGTGCTGAAACGAGATGAACTTCTGGGAGATTCTTATCGTTTCCTAATTCGAGCGAAGAACGAATCGAATCCGCCGCCCTTTTGGCACCGGGCTTATCTGACTTGTTGACTGCAATAATGTCTGCGAGTTCTATGATTCCGGCCTTCTCGGCTTGAATGATATCCCCTCTGTCGGGTCCGTCGACCATCAGCACCCTATCGGCAAATGCAACTATCCTAGTCTCCGCCTGTCCAGATCCGACGGTCTCAATGATTATTCTTGACCATCCACAGTAACAAAGTAAATCGGTCATCGGGGACAAGAGGTGGGAGACCCCTCCTGGGTGGCCCCGTGTCGCTAGTGATCTGAAGAAAACTGATTCTCCCGAATCAGTGGAGTCCATTCTCATCCTGTCTGCAAGAAGAGCCCCTCCGCTTCTGGGGGATGAAGGGTCTACTGCCAGTACTGCTACCTTCTCACCATTGTCTATCCAGTACTCGACCAGCCTTCCAATTAGTGTGGACTTTCCGACCCCCGGAGGGCCGGTAACCCCCAATGTCCAAGGCGTAACCTCGGGCAGTTCCAGTGTTTCGCCCTCTTCAATTCTGGAAAGAAGTCTAGCTAAAGACCTACGATTGCCCGATAGCGCAGACTCGATCTTCTCCCCCAGAGGCGTCACTCCCAACGCCATCCTGCCGACTGTCCGACCCCTATTGGTTCGCCTTTCTCAATACGGTCACTACAAGCATCTAGGAAACTTAGAATTTCATCGGTCCTAGAGCCGGGTCCGAATATTGCCCTGACTCCTTGCTCGAAAACGAATTCTCTATCCCTGTTGGGGATGATTCCCCCAGCAAAAACCATTACATCCCCGAGTCCTGCTTCACGAAGTCCATCACATATCTTTGGAATCAATACGTCATGAGCCCCCGATAGGGTCGAAAGTCCCAGTGCCGATACATCCTCATCTGTGACGATGCGGATAATCTCTGAAGGAGTCCTCCGTAAGCCCGTGTAGACAACTTCGTGCCCGCCGTCCCTCAGGGCCCGTGCAATTACCTTGGCCCCCCTATCATGGCCATCGAGACCGGGTTTTGCAACCACTATTCGCATACTGCCTTCGCATCTGCGAGTTGGTGACATGTCTTCAAGCAACCGCAGTATCGATATTTTGTCGTACTTCACTCAGGAAGGCATATTGACGGCCTCCTACGTAATGGCACTGTAATGCCTGCAGACGAAGCCCGGATCGAGGACCTCAGACGGAGAAAAGCCCAAGCCGAGGCAGGCGGAGGCCAAGCCAGGATTGCTGCTCAGCATTCGAAGGGCAAGATGACTGCTAGGGAGAGAATTGACCAGTTACTTGATGAGGGTTCTTTCATGGAGGTAGACCCCCTTGTAGAGCACAGGTGTAGGGACTTTGACATGGACAGGAATGTTATCCCGGGGGATGGAGTTGTATGTGGCCATGGCACCATTGATGGGAGGACTGTATACTGCTTCGCTCAAGATTTCACGGTTTATGGTGGCTCCCTTGGGGAGATGCATGGCCTGAAAATATGCAAAATATTAGATATGGCACTCAAAACTGGTTCTCCAGTAATAGGGCTTAACGATAGTGGAGGAGCGAGAATACAGGAAGGAGTTGCAAGTCTAGGTTCGTATGCGGAGATTTTCTTCAGGAATGTTCGAGCGAGTGGCGTTATTCCACAGATCTCAGTAATAATGGGCCCATGTGCTGGTGGTGCGGTATATTCTCCTGCGATTACCGACTTCGTCGTAATGGTTGACAAGACATCTCACATGTTCATCACTGGACCAGAGGTCATCAAAACGGTCACTAACGAGGAAGTTAGTTTCGAAGACCTAGGTGGAGCCAATACCCATGCTAGTAAATCTGGAGTGACTCACTTCACTACGGAAGATGACCAAGAGGCAATTGATGTTGTTAGGGAGTTAGTTGGACTATTGCCGTCAAACAATCTGGAGAAGCCGGTCCCACTTCCAACATCTGATCCAATAGATAGGAAGAGTGAGGAATTGCAAGATCTGGTTCCAGATGATCCCAAGAAACCCTATGACATTATGACTGCAGTGACGGAGGTAGTTGATGATGGGGCATTCCTGGAGGTCCAGCAAGACTTTGCAAGAAACATCGTGGTTGGTTTTGGAAGACTGGGTGGCCATACGGTTGGTGTTGTGGCAAATCAACCCGAAGTTCTAGCGGGTTGCTTGGACATTGATGCATCAGTCAAGGCTGCAAGATTCGTGAGATTCTGCGATGCTTTCAACATACCTTTACTCACATTCGTAGATGTTCCCGGTTTCTTGCCCGGGGCGAGCCAAGAATGGGGCGGGATAATTAGACATGGTGCGAAATTACTCTACGCATATGCGGAAGCGACTGTACCCAAACTTACAGTAATTACAAGAAAGGCGTACGGCGGTGCCTACGACGTCATGTCTTCAAAGCATATCAGAGGTGATTACAACATAGGTTGGCCTACTGCGCAGCTAGCTGTTATGGGGGCAGAGGGGGCAGTTCAGATTATCCACAAGAGGAGGATTGAGTCATCTGGAAATCCCGAACAAGAGAGGGGGAGGCTCGTTGATGACTACACTGAGACGTTTGCAAACCCGTACAGGGCTGCTGCCCTCGGTTACCTGGATGATGTTATCCAACCCAGGGAGACAAGAATGGTAATGTCGAAAGCACTTGGTGCACTTCTGGAGAAGGAAGAGATCAGGCCTGCTAGAAAACATGGAAACATCCCACTGTGAGGTAAAAAATGGCTCTTGAACAAGATGAGGTAAAGCTTCTCGCCGCTGCAATAATGGCGGTTATTTCTGAAATGGAGGATGGCGATGCAATAGTCCCCTCCTCATCTAGGGGAAAGGGGGATGCATGGTCCATGGACCACAGAAAGGTTCTGATCGGAAGAAGAAACCTGTTCCGCGCTAGAAGTAGAAGAAGCACGACTAGGTGATTTGATGTCTGAAAAAAGGAAGGTCACTGTTGATGGGGAAGAATTTGAAGTTGAGATCGAGAGGGAGGGTGGGTCATACAGAGTCCATGTGGGAGGAATGTCGTTCTCAATAGAAATGGGGGAAAATCCCAATAGAGGAAAGACCGCAAGAAAACCAAGGAATTCAAGAAAGGGGAAGGTCTCTGGAGTTGTTTCATCGCCCATACCTGGAAAGATTGTGTCCATTAATCTATCAGAAGGCGACGAGGTTAGCGAGGGTGATGTCATCATGGTTCTCGAAGCAATGAAAATGCAGAATGAAATTCAGGCGCCCATTGGAGGAGTAGTTACTGAATTGAATTGTTCTCCTGGTGAGACTATTGAGGCTAATTCCCCGCTCATTGTGATCGACCCCGGACAGGATGTAGATTGAGCATATGTATTCAATAGTGAATATACTGGGGGAGTGTTGTGCCAACCTGTGACTACCCCGGATGTAAAGTCGAAGGTACGAAGATTAGCAGGCTTTCACCCGAGGGTTTCCTAGTAGCTACTGGAAACAAGGCCTACTCATTCAGAGAGGCATACAAGAGGTTTCACTACTGCGGGGAACACCACGATGAACTGATGAAGTCAGTTTGGAATAGGGTTAGGTCGACAGATGGTAAAGGGGATGATCATGTTGCCCCAACTGCTATTTGACTAAATTAGCCCGAGAGCGTCCTCGATTCTATTCAATTCTGGACCGGTTGAGCCTTCTCCAACCATGGCGTGATTATCACTAGCCGTACATCCAGCCCCTACGAATGGAGATCCGAAGCTAACGGTGCCAACCATCAGTGGAACGCCTAGTGCGTCTTCTATCACACGTGCCTCTTCCGCTGTAATATCAGGATGGGCCAGGACCCCATTTGAGTTGGCGACCAGCATGCTACCAACAGTGTCATGGTTAGCCACCTTGCTTCTAACAGCATTAACACCCAATACCTCACCAATCATGTCAGAACCATTAGACCCTGGAGGAATTACAGGACTCACTACGGCCCCAATGTCATTGCACTCGACTAGGTTTCCAGCGGCATTTACCCCACTCTGCATCACAACCACGTCTCCGAAACTGGTCAATTCATCCAATTCCGCCTCTGTAGCTATGTCGGCAACAGCGATCCCTTTCCTATTCCCCTTTAGTAAACTGCCAATCAAAGAAGAGCCGCCTACCATGAATGGATACATTTCCAATTCGAATGAGGATTGTAATTCGTGTTTGGCGTCTTCACTGAGGGAGTGAGGGTGGAACAAAACATCACCGACGACCGAGATGTAGACCCCCACTTGACTGTGCCCAAGAATGTCGCCTGTTGATATTCCCATATCGATCCCTTGAATTCCTGACCACTCTGGGACTTGTGAATCTTGCTGTTTTGGTTGCGGGGACCAGGGTGCCTCACCTTGATGAGGCACCCCGGAGTGAAAGAAATGGCACAACGACGAACGTTCCCGTGGGCTCTCGCACCACAGTACAGGAATCGACG
>CEUA01043677.1_pt1 | contig 12104 bp, 10 predicted proteins | sample 361541 | NCBI WGS metagenome assembly CEUA01 (sample SAMEA2623079, study PRJEB7988) | marine metagenome | isolation source: saline water (ENVO:00002010), including
TTCTCAAATATTTTTTATGAATATTAAAAAAATTAGTCACCTAAGTTATAGGTCGACCAGTGCTCATTTCGTAGGTAAATTTTTAACCTGTTATTTTTTTTTTTTGAAATTTGCTATTAACAGCTAGTCTCTATTTTCCATTTACCTGTATCATACCTTCCCTTTTTTTTTATTTTTCGGACCAACTCAAATCGTTTCCCCCCCCCCTCTACATTTTTTTTACAATTGAAAAAAATATACGATTTTTCATTTTCAGGCTATGTTGCACATACCCACCTATTGATTTTCTGCAATATAGAGGTTGCAACAGGTAAAAATATACGATTTTTAATTAATGGGCTTTAAATACCACATTGTCTCTTGTATCATATAAAAAATCACCTACAACATAGGTCTAATTTTTGAACCAAAAATCATGAAAATATACGATTTTTAAATTAACAGCCAAAAACACCATGGTAAATTCGCGATCTACTTAAAAACAAAGGTAAGTATAGCACACCAAAATAGTATATTCAATTATTATTTATACGATTTTTGAATTTGTGGCTCAATACACATCATTGACATCGGTCAGTAAGCATTACAATAGCTCATAGATAGGTAAAATCAATCATTTCAGAGAAGCTAAAAACACATGCTACAAATATACAAAAACACAAAACACGTGTATGAGGTAAAAACAGCACAATTTCACAGGTATGATGACATGTCATCATATGTGTAACATACCTTAATCGCTTTGTTATTTTACATAATCTCAATAGTTTTTAACGAAAAAATGTCAACTTGCGATTTTAAAATGATGACATACCTATTTCACGTACACTAATGTCATCATTTTTTTAAAAACAGGTATTAAAGTATCTTATAAAAAATTTAATATCACAATATGATAAATCATTACTTGTAAACTATTTGTATGTACAAATAGGACATTATGCGGGTTTCAATCTCTTAATATGTGCTGTTATTGGTTTAAATATAAATATTGTTAATCATATAAATGTATAAATGTTGTAGGTGTGGATATTCTACTCATATAAAAACACAATACGTACGACATCTCAATAGGAAAAACCCATGTAAACCAAAACATTCTAATAAAAATATAAGTGAACTCTTAGAAGAGATTAATAAAAAACCAAAGCAAAATGATACAAATTGTAATTTTTTAGAGAGTGATAAGTTCGAATGTATATATTGTACAAAAGAGTATAATCGGAAATGTCATTTAAGTAGACATTTAAAAACATGTAAAGTAGGTAAAAAAATGCAACTTATGGAGAATAAGATATCTGATTTAACTGAAAAAATAAAAGAATTAAGCGATACGACACCCGTAATTACACATAATACTACACATAATACTACACATCATACACATCATACGACACACAACACATTAAATGTAACAATTAACAATTACGGTTGTGAAAACATGAATTCTATAACATCTGCCTTTTTAAATCATTTAATAACGATTCCATATGGATCGGTACCAAATTTAGTGGGAACTCTTCATTTTGGTACAAATAATCCTGAGAATAGAAATATAAAGATTGAGAATAAGAAGCTTCCATATGCTTCGATATATAAGGATGGTAAATGGCAACTTACAAATAAGAAGGAATGTTTAGAAGATATTGTAGATAGAAGTTATATGATAATTGATTTGCATTATTCCGAAGGACTTACACAACTCGAACCTAAACAAAAAGAACGCTATGAAAAATTTCAAAATTTATATGACAACGATGATCCTTTATTAAAAAAAAGATTAGTAAAAGACACAGAACTAGTAATTTTGAACAAAGGGTGTAATTAATAAGCGAATTTACTTGTTAAACTTCGTTCTCGACTCTTTCAATTAACTTTCTGTTTTCTTTGAGTACATTTTTTATATAGTTATATGCTTTGTGAACTTGTTCAATTACTCGGCCTCCTGTAATAATAACTTTCCCACTTTGAAATATAAGGATAGTTACGGATTTACACCCACCTTCTTTTGTTGCATCTCCTCTGCCTTTACAAAAGAAATCATTATTATATAATTCTCTGCACAAACATCTTCCACTTGAGTCGTCGTGAGAATTATTGCAATAATACTTAATAATTACAGCAGGATGTGTGCATGGTTCGTAGGTACTAATTAACTTGTACTTATCTCTCATTAAAATATCAAGTTCAAATCTTTTAATTTCAAAGGAGTTCTTGAAATCACTATTAATCATAACCGGTGTCTTTGAGATTATCTTGAAATCGTTTGCTTTAACACCTAAATAATCTGGTATTTCATCGCCTAAATGTTTTGACAGACAATTCATAAGAAAACTCATAGCATTATCAATTTGATTGTTTGAAGTACATCCTGCTACTTTTGTTTTTCCAGATGTAAATACAAACATATTTACTTCTATTACAAAACCAATTTTGACATTTTCTATTGGTTGATTGCTTGTAATCTTAATCTCGTTTGAATAACAAATGGAATCTAAGTCAATAACATTTCCATCAACTTTTTTATTTTCAAATAAGACGACATCTTTAATGGATTTCCTGTTAATGCTAGATACTGCTGTCATAAAATTTGCATCATGTTTACTTGTACATTGAATTGAATTGAACTGAAATGCTGTTTGTCCTTTTTTTAAATTCCAAATATATGTGTTTGTCTCTTCGTCATATGTACTTTCACCAATACGTGTAACATCTTGAGATTCAAATACACGTACATAGAAACTTAATTGATTCTGAAAAGTTTTTTTTTCATTTTTTGTAGTTTTACTTTTTTGATACATCATCTTCTTGCAACATCCTTTATGTTTTCCTCTGACACTAATTTTAACAACACCTTCTTTATTGGCGTTATAATCAATCGGTTCTAAAACCTCAAACATTTCATCTAATTTTCTTGGATTCATGCGTATATTTGTATCTAACATCATCACTAACGTGGATACATTTAAGTCGTTCATCGTTCCAAGTCTTATGATATTTAAGATGTCATGGCTTCATTTTTATTTAATTAGAACTAACTTGTTCACTATTAGCAATAATTTTACTGAATACGTAAGCAGTAAGAATATAAGATATAAGCATTTGTAAACATGCTGTAAGACGAGAATATACTTTTTTAGGATAAATGTCACCATATCCTTGCGTGAAAAGAGTATAAATAGAATAATATAGATATGTTAGATACGTTTTTGTATTGTATAAAGGATCTTCTTTTTCAATACTACCACTAATCATAAATGCATCATTATCATACTCATGCATGATATAATATACGCTACAAAATACTAAAATTGAACTTAAAAATATTAACATTAATGTAAAAACATTAAATTCACCCGTTAATTTTTGATTAAATAATCGAGTACAAAGAATACAGAAATCTAAGAGGAAAAATATAAGAGCCACTGCAATCAAAAGTCCTATATATTTTTTGTTTGGTTTTTTTTTAAGAGAGTTTTTATTATTATCATAATCAATTTTCAAAAGGTATCCGAATATAATTATAGTTGGTATAATTGTCAAACATGTGATAGTTTTCATTAAACGAAACCCGTGAATACTTCGAATGTATTCTTTAATATTCATTATTATAATATAAATATTTATTTATTATTTGATAATAATTATTTGTACAATTATGATTGTAAATAAGAGAAATACAATATATTTGTTAGGTACATACTTACTATTTGAATATTATATACACAAAAGAAGAACATGGCAAATAAAAAATCAAAAGAAGGTATTATGTAAATCTCCAAGTTCAGGTTCTTTAGACTTATTAAAAGAGGATATATTAAATGCGAAAGGGATAGAAAAACAAGACTTATTAGTTACTTTAAAGGAGTCGTTCAGTACAAATGATATAAATTTAGAAAATTTAGTTAAAGAATTACATAATAATCATCCCTATAAAAAAGAACACGAAATAAATGATTATTTACATATTCCGTTACCATTTATTGTTCAAGTTTTTCTAAGTTTTCTAAATTTTTATACTTTAAAAAAATTATCTTGTATATCAGACATAGATATCTACAAGAAAGATTGTTATATATATAGGTTAAAAACAAAAAAAAAGAATAAAAAAAACAAATTATTAATTTGCTTTCCTGGACTATCAGGATCTTTGATTCAATTGATAAATATCGTAACAATAATATTAAATAGTGGATATGATGTTATAATACCCAAATATGGTCCTGGAGATTTATCTTTGAATCATTCATTATCGCAAACAGAATATGATTATTGTTATGATATTATAAATTATTTAGAGAATGAATCTTATAAAAATATACATATACTTGCATGGTCTTTGGGAGGTGTTAAATATTTATGTTTAGAAGATATTATAGTGAATTATGAATATGATATAAAAATAGAATCAGTATATCTTTTTGAACCATTGTTAAGCTCTAGGTCAGTTATCGATTTGTATTTTACAAGAAAGCGGTCTTTATTCAAAACAATTGAAATTCTGAATTCTAGAACTTTATTACTCACTTATAAGTATCGTTTTTTAAATTGTATAATGAGTTATTTTATACATACTATATTAGGTTATGGATGTGCAAGCAGTACAAATTATTTATTTCACACTGAACACAAAAGATCTACTATAAAAAGATCATATCCACGCTATTTATTTGTATCACATAGTGATTTCATTTTCAATACAATTGCAGATTACGATATTATAAAGAACAATTTTGTCGATAAGAACGTATTTTACAGACACGGTTATCATGGTGGATGGTTAAAAAGCAGAAAATTAAAAAATATATTTGAAAAAATTCTCTTATCCCAATAATTTGTAGTTATCATTATTCAAGTTGCAATTGTCTATTAACTATTTTCAATGGATCGATTCTATATATTTGTATATCTACATGACCCGTATTAAAAATAACATCCCAAAATATGAAAACATGACCAAAATTAACATTTCGTCTTTTATGATGTTCTCTATGATCTTTTGTTATCATAAAACCTATTCTGCAAATATATTTTTCCCAAAAATGTTCGTAATGAGCATGAATTAATATTAAATAAGATGAATAAAAACTACCAAAAATTTGAAATGTGATACAATTTGTTTTAATTATTTGAGTTGTTAAAATTAGTGGAACTAAAATCATAAATAATGTATCTGAAATAGTACCTTTAAAGGCATCTAGTATGTTTGGAATATATGCCTTATGGTGTGGTAAGTGGTATCTAAATTTTAGTTTATGTGCAGTATAATGACTTAAATACTGGAGAAAATCCTGAAATATTAACATCTTGAAGAATTTCAATATTTCAAAATTCAAACTCATATCATAATAGCTATCTGGTAATGTCCCGGACACCCAATATATTGCTAAAAATAAAAAAGTAAGTGGAGTACCTTCGAATACAAACAAATGATTTAAAATTTCTTTTATATATAATTTTTCGTATAAAAAAATGCTTAATTGACTTGTAATATTCATTAGTAAACCTAGAAATAACCCTTTAAAATTTATTGAAATATTCATTCTTTTTATTATTTAGATATATTTATACATGATTTCACATTGATACTATCATTATTTTATTAAAAAAAACTACAACATATATTTACGCTTTCCTCTTCATAATTATTCAAGTTGCGTAAAAGTGTTAAAGCGTCATCTCTTTCTTCAGGGTTTATACATAACATGTGATCTTCGATCATATTTTTAATATATTTTGGACATTTATTCCATGATCTTACCTCTCCTGGAAAATATCTTTTAGATTCGAATAATTCATATAACATTATTCCACATGAATAAATGTCTATTTTGTTTGAATAAGTAAAATTCATATTTTTACTTTTAATAATATCTACTAATTCAGGAGACATATATCTTCTTGTTCCAACATCACCGGTCCATTGGTCTTCTTTCTTTTCATTTTTTTCGGGAGGATTACCTATATTTTCACTTGAAAGTGTACGTTTTATGTTTTCTAAATGATATAATCTTGACAACCCAAAATCTGCAATTTTTGCCTTTTTCGATGCAGTTAAAAGAATGTTTGTAGGTTTTATATCTCTATGGATTAATGATTCAGGAATTCTATTATGAAAATATGCAAGCCCTTGAAATATATCTTTAGTAACTGATATTTTTTGTTTTAGATTTAATCTCGGTGTGCAATCTAAAAGATTTTTTTCGGGTATATATTCCATAATAATTATAAAGGGTGAATCTATATATCCAAGAAATTGTACTATATTCGGGTGATGTAATTTCGTCATAATCTCAATTTCTCTTATAAAAAGTAGTTTTTGTTTCTCCTCACAAATATCTTTATTAATAACTTTTGCTACAACAAGAGTTTCTCTCCATTTAGCAAGATATACGTTTGAGAAAGAACCAGACCCAATCAATTTATCTTTAAATATAAATAATTCCCAAGGTGGTATTTCCCATTCAAGAAACGTTTTATTCTTAAATCTACTAAATTCTTTTGGTATTGAATCATAAAGCGTGGTGTCTGTTTTAAAATTATCTACTGATTTTTTTAGATTATCACTGCATACAAACATTTTTTATTATTAAAAAAATAATGTATTGTTCTTATTGTTCTTATTGTTCTTATAGTAGACTTACTTTAACATCTCCTTGAATACTTCTTTGATAGTAGTAACTGTCTTTACTTCAATTTTGTATTTTTTGAATTCTTCTCCTCTTTCTTCCATAATTTTATCTAAGTCCTTTTTGTTACCAATTGGACAAAGAACCTTCTTACATCCTGCATTAATAGCCCCGAAAATTTTGGATTCTAATCCTCCAATCTCTAGAACTTTTCCAGACAAATCAATCTCACCAGTAATACCAATTGTATTTTTAATTGTCTTTTCAGATAGAAGAGAGTATAGTGCAGTTGTGATAGCAGCACCAGCACTTGGTCCATCCTTAGGAGTAGCACCTTCTGGACAATGAATATGAATTCCCTGAAATCCATCATTTATCCACTTCCTTTCCCATTTTTCTTTCAGATCATCAGGAAGAAGTTTCCAAGATAATGTTTTGGCAACCTGCATACTTTCTTTCATGATATCACCCTGTCTTCCTGTTAACTCCAATCGCAATCTTACATCAGAAGGTACCCAAGACGCTTCGATAACAGTGATACCTCCAGTATCATTGCATGTAGCGTATAAACCATTAATTTTACCAACGGTAGATTTTCTGTGAATCTTTTCATGTTGATAAATCCTTCGTTTCTTAAGATAATCATTTTCCAAATCCTTCTTATTAATTTTAAGTGGAAATTTAATTCGTTTTGATGTTAAATTACGCAAATTAATTTCACGAACAATATCGTACAAGATCTTCTTCAATTCTCGTACACCACCTTCATGAGTATAACTTTGTACAATCCATTCAACAACATCATCTGGGATTTCAATATCCGAATCATTAATTCCAACGTCATCGAAGATTGATTTCAATAAATATTTTTGTGAGATAATCACCTTTTCTGGCAATCGAAACCCTCTTGTTTTTAGATGTGTAATTCTGTCCATTAATACTGGATTAATTTGGTCAGCATCATTGTATGAGAATATAAATGTGGCCTTTGATAGATCAAAGTTAATACCAGCAAAATATTTATCTCTGAAATGATTGTTTTGTGAAGGATCTACAAGATGAATAAGCAAGTTAATAATTTCATTTCCATGATGAGTCTGGCTTACTTTGTCTAATTCGTCCATATAGATAACTGGATTCATACACCCAGATACAATAAGAGAATTAACAATTGCCCCCCAACGTGAACCTTCATAAGTATAACCATGACCTTCAAGGAAAGACCCATCTTGAATCCCCCCTAAAGGAATTGTAATGAAAGGTCTTTTTAGTGCTTTTGCAAACCCTTTTTCAACAAGAGTTGTTTTACCATTTCCCATAGGTCCTTCAATCCCTAATACAAGACCATGAGGAGATTTATTGGAGATTGTTTGTGCAATAAATTGCATGATCTTTTGTTTCGCATCTTCATGTCCATGAACTGCATCATCCAAACAATCACGCGTCTCTCCCAGAAAGTTTTTGATAGTTGTCTTAGAAGACGATGAATTTACAGGAGTATCAACACAATGTCCAAAAGGAATCGAAAGAACACCTTCCAACCATTCCCTAAATTTGGATGAATCTTCTTGTCTATTTTGTTGAATACGAGTTAAAATATCTTGTTTACCATTATCGGGGATATCAGATAATAATACTCTATACATAAGAGGTTTATTACCACCTTCTCCACTATTCTCATATTTTTCAAATTCTTTTAGAATTTTGTTCTTTTGAGACTTAGAACATTTCTTAAATGAATTTAGATGAGCAGTAGTACCTTCATGAGACTTATATTTCATCATCTTAATATATTTCTCAAGTTTTTCCAATTTCTTCTTCTCCTTAATCCTTACTTTTTTGCTATTTTCCTTCTTGTTTGATTTATTCTTTTTATCATTGTTTTTTCTCTTTTTGGTATTTTTAGATGATTTTTCCTTAGAATCTTCTTCATCTGTATCTTCATCGTCGTCTGTATCTTCTTCATCGTCTGTATCTTCATCATCGTCATTATCATTTTCGTCTTCAGAATCATCGCCGTCATCTGTATTTTCTTCCTCTTCATCAGAAGAATCAAGATGAAATGACGAATCGCTTTCTCCTTCATCAAAACTACTCTCTGATTCTGAGTTATATTCATAATCAGAATCGTCCGATGAGTTATAGTCTTTTTCAGAATCATCAGACTCAGACCCTTCATCCTCAGATTCATCCTTCAACTTCTTTTTCTTCTTTAGATTTTTAGATTTGTTTTGATTGATATTATCGATTATGACTTTCAATTCTTTAATCTTAGAACTAATGTGTTTTCTGATATTTTTGTTATGATCCTTCTTAATCCACGAAAGTAAATCTTTTACAACTTCTCTATGAATTTTCATAACATATTTATGTAACTCTTTCGTATCTTTTGCAGATTTTCCTTCAATCTTAAGCAATGGTTTCTGTTTTAGAATAGTTCTCAAAAATTTTATCAAGATTCTTTTACTTCTGTGAAGATTGTTTATCTTAATATTTTGAAGAATTGCATCTAGAGTATCTAGAGTGAGAGAACAAGTCGCATAAAGTGAATCAATCATTTCACCAGCCATAATTCCTTATAAGTGTGTATACTATACAAATTGTAACGAGATCATTTTTTTATTTGATAAATAAAAATAAAAAAACATTTAATACTTTATCTATATGATGCATTTTTATATCCACATTTTGATTTTAAATGAATTATACTTGCGGTAGTAAGTTTACATTCAAGATTATCAATAGAGGTTTTTTTAATTTCTCCGTTATCATCACTGTAAAATACTGTACGAACACCGCATTTTCTTATAACATTTCTACAATAAAGACATGGTTTTGCATTTGCAAGAACGTATTCATTATTTACTTTCTTCCATCGTACACTCCACAATGCCGCTTTTTTTAATCTATTTTTATTTTTAAATTTATATATAGCGTCAATCTCGGCATGTCTTGTAACTGCATTTTTACATAATTTTGAACATCCTGCTAATCCGGATGCTCCAATACTTATTGGTTTACCTGATATAACAAGTGCTGCATAATGAGTTGGTAATCTATTTGGGGAGTTAGCGTTGAACTACTATTGAGAGATGCTTCTCAAAATAAGAGTACAATGCTGCTAAAATCTTGTTCTGTCGAGTCATATCTAGTATTAACTCGAAGGTGTAATCTTATATACTTTCAAGATCATTTTTATGTTACAGAATAATTTAAGTATAGAAGTAATATATGGATAGATTGCGTTCTTTTTCTAAATTATCAAAAGTGTCTAAAATAAAACCAACTGTTAATCTTGTTATAGGATTTATAGGTTTCGTTTTAATATTTGTATTCATAGCTTTGCATTTGTATTATTTACCAAGTACATCTGGTTGCGACAATACTAATAAAGAATTATCATTTTTTATGTATGGTGGACTGACCTGTTTTATATTATTATCAATTTACATAATAGCTATTGACAAATATGAACATAATACGTTAGCATATATATTATTTTTCATATTTATGTTATCTGTTATGATAGGTTTTTTCAAATTTATTCGTTGTAATAAATCAAATGATCACGTATCTTTATATTTGAAGAAATATCCTTTTGTACAAAGAATAATAGAACATTATAAGAAAAGATCATTTAATAACATACCTATAAATAGGTGCAAAACCTACCATACTGGCACATACTATCCTGCAAATGATATAAGATGTGATGCTTCGACGTGTAAAGATTCAGATTCTACATGTGATATGAAAAATGGTGCTAAAGTTGTTGATTTTTATATAGCATCAAGTAATCAAAGTTGTGCATTTCAAATAGCGGGTGGGAACTATGTAAGTGAGGAGATGTTACGTGCAGTTTTGGTAGGAGGTGCAAGATTAATTGATATTGATTTATATACAAATATTACAAATTCTGGTGCGTATCCTATTGTTAAATCAGAATGGGGACAAAAAAAATCGCTTAATAGTATTTGTTTTGAGAGATGCTTGGAAGTAATATTAGAGGAGGCGTTTAAACGTCATAAATTGAATGATCCTTTATTTTTACATCTCAATATAAAGGATTATAATTTAGAAATGATGGATCGGGCAGCAGAATTTATTGTGAATGCTTTTCCAACAAATATCTTGTTAGACCCCTCTTTTCATTATGAGAGAGGGCAACCTATAACTGGTGGAGAGGGTTCATATTCTGAATTACCTATTTGCAATTTTTATAATAAGGTAATAATTATAGTAAGTGGAAACTGTAAACATACTAAACTTGATGAGTTAGTAAACATGCATACAAAATATGGGACCATAAAACAGGCAAGAATAATAGATTGGGAAGATGCAAAAACGCCAGATAACAAATCAGATTTTATAACAGAAAACATGACAATGTTTACAATTGTAAGACCAAATCCTTATAATCTGAATACAAACCCGGAAGATTCGTGGACGTATGGCTGCCAGGCTCATCTTATGAATTATGGGAATTTAGGGAATATAATGAATCTTCACGATGCATTCTTCTCGACAACAAGTCTCGTAATGAAGGATATAATATTACAAAAATCGAGAGAAGAAGTTGGAGAAACCAAGGAAGCGGTTGGATATACTCAAAATGAAGATAGTTAAAAATGATAATGTAAAGTACTTGAATACGTTAGATACAAACATAACTAGATATTTTGGTAAAACATATAGAATTAGAAAACATAATAGAATGGATTCTGTAAGATATTTAGATAAAAACATTACTACTCAATTGAACAATATGAATTGTCCAAATATTGTATTTCGAAATATTTTCCTATATTGTCCTCATACAACAAGACCGGAGATTCCAAATCTCCAAGAAGATTTATACAAAGGTATATTAATACTTGGTAATAGTAAAAGACCTAAAATCTCAGATGGTTTGGAGCTTTTATTTAATATCTTTGGGAGTTACAAAAAAGTAGCGGATTTCATAAATTTGATTTATAAAGATAGGGAATTTAGACATGAAATATTTAATATTCCGTTAGAAGATAGAATTCTAACTTATGGAAAATATGTACATTTCAGACATAATTTGCTAAGATCTGGGATTATAAACAAATGTATTTAATCAAAATTAATATAGAATGAGCTTTCTATATTATTGTTTATAGATACCGGTTGATATTTGCGATATTCTTTTGGAATAATTTGATATATAACATATTTTTGTCCACGAATATATTTTTCCCTTGACGTCACTGTCCTATCGAAAATCTTAAGTATTTGTCTTAATATGGTTATGCAATTTTTTGGAGACAAATCATTTAAATACGTTCTTGCTTTACAAGGAATGTAAAAATATTCTAATTGTTCTTTTAACTCATATATTTTTTGCACAGTACCAATTACTTCTAGGTCTTTTTTTGAGAAATTTGTTGTATCATATATTGATTTCAAACCAAACGCACGTAAAACTTCTGTGCACATTTCTTCGGTCGGTAT
>CEUA01043363.1_pt1 | contig 12079 bp, 9 predicted proteins | sample 361541 | NCBI WGS metagenome assembly CEUA01 (sample SAMEA2623079, study PRJEB7988) | marine metagenome | isolation source: saline water (ENVO:00002010), including
AGTTATATGGATAGTTTTTTTAATATGATTGGATATGATTAATGTGAGCCCAAAATTCAAATTAAATGAGTATTACATCGTCTTTATAAACTATTACCAGGACTCAAATTATATTTTAAAAGAGCAAATTGTTAAATTAATAGATTTTCAAAATCTAACTAAAAAATATACATACTACTATGGTTTAGAAGGTTTTCACGAAGGTACAATTTTAGAAAATAATATACGAGAATTAACAAATGAGGAGACACGTTTGTTAAAAAATAATGACTGGTATTCTCTTCCACGTGACTTTTACGATGTACAACCATTTACATAAAATTTAACAAATAAAAATGATGTATGGCTGAATTAGAATAATTAAAGATGAACAATGATTAAAACATACTTAAAAAATCTGCTTAAGAAATTATGGCATCCTTTGAAATTACTTCTAGAGACATTAAGTATATACATGCTATGGATTACAATTCATTATGTAGCAGCATATGAATATAATGATTGGTGTGTTCCTAAAAATCTAAAAGAATACATGTTTTATAGTCAAGTTATGGTTAATGGGATACATTGTAATTCATTACGTTGGATATATGTATTTAGTTTTGAAAATTCAAAAATTAACTTGGTTTTAGTGAGTAATATTGCACTGAAGTGTTTAAATGCATTCACGTATACAAAAAAAGAGACCAATGGTAAGGAGAAGGAAACATAGTTAAAACCAAAACACGTATTAAGAGGTAATATACGTTCATATTTTTTATTAATTATGGATGAAACTACAGATAATTTATTAGCAACAAAAGGTATGTCAATGACAGACGAATATATATATCATACAAAAAAGGCTATTGAACAATATGGACCAAAGACGTTTGTTTGTTTACAAGGTGGTGATTTTTATGAGATATTAGGTCATGATGAAAATTACGAACCTTTCAACATTTGTAGAGATATTTTATGTATAAGAATTGCGAGTAGAAATAAAACAAGTAATTCTGATTATGTTGCAGGATATCCAATGCATAGTTATAAACCATTTGAAACCAAGCTATTATTAAATGGATACACAATTGTATACGTAACACAACTAAAGAAAAAGGGTAAAAATAATACAATTTTAAGAGATGTGACTAGAGTTTGCTCACCGGGTTGCAATACAAGTGACCCGACTGATATAGAATCGACATCTCTTATGGTTTCTATATTGATAGAGAAGATTAATAATGTTTATTTTTCTTATGCGTGTATATATGATGGTAATATAGGGACTGTTTATATAGAAAATGTAGGAGGTGTTGATCTTGAACAATGTGCAATATCATTGAAAAGTCACGGTTACAATGAGATTTTACTTATGTTAAGTGAGAATGATGATATGGAATATACTGATGAAGAAGTACGTGATATAAAACAAAAATTAGAAATATCTCAGTCATTGGTTCACGTGAGAAAGGTACCACATAAAGATTTAAAAAAGACTATTTTAGAACCTAAAGTATATCAGACAACTGCATTAGAGAAATACTTCGAAAGATTTGTAACATTATATCAAGATATATATTCAAATCTAGAGTTGGAAGAATGTACAACTAGTGACATTGGTGCCATGATTTTATTGTTAGAATTTATCGAGTCCAGAGGTGAAGAATTTGTTAAGAATATAAAAAAACCAAAGATACATACGAAATATGTGTCTGATTATATGAAATGTTATAACGGAGTGTTTGATAAGCTGCAAATATTTGGTAATAAAAATGCAACAACTTTGTTCTCGATACTTAATAAAACTCGTTCACCAGGTGGCAATCGTCGATTGCGAAATAATTTATCTAAACCTTTAACCAATCACAAGGAGATAACATTTAGACATTCAAAGATTGAAGAGTTTATAAATACGCCAAACGTGTTACCTTTTTTGAAAGAAAATCTTAATTTAATTGATTTAGAACGTTTTATAAGGTCTATTTCACTACAAAGTTTATTACCTCATCATATTCCTAAATTAGAAGCATCATTCAATAAAATAAAGCATATTTATGAATTTTTTAAAGAGAATAATGTACCATTTGTACCAACAGAATCATTATGGAATATAATTGATAATTTTATTAATGAATTTGAATCAACGTTTAACTTTTCGAATTGTAGTTTAACGGGTGCCCATATCTTTAATGAAGGAGTATCTGAGGAATTAGATGATTTGTTTAATAGACAAAAAAAAATTCATGAAGAGTTTCAGAATTATTGTGAGCAACTTTCTGATTTAATTGAGAAAGGAAAAACAAATTTAGTTAAAAAAACATGTACTGATAGAGATGGACATTATTTTTCTACAACAAAAAAAAGGGCATCCGTGCTAGAAGGTAATATAGGAGATAGATTTCAAGGTATCAAGATATCAAAAACAAAGGCATCATATGCATCTATAACATTTGATGATAGCAATAAACTTTCAAAGGAACTCATTCGTAACGAAAGAGATTGTCTAGAATTGACAAATAGAACTTTACAAAATATATTATCGAATTTATATGTGAAATATGGAGACTCTTTATATGAAATAGAAGAATGGATAACAAACGTGGATGTTTTTTATTCAAATGCAACAACTGCAAAATTATATAATTATGTAAAACCTTCTATCGTTGAATGTAACGAAGGATTCATTGATACAACTCAAATAAGACATCCAATAATAGAGAGATTGTTAGAATCACAAACAAGTAAGTATATCGCAAATGATATAAAGATTAGTTCAGAGTGTACTCATTTATTATATGGTGTTAATTCTTCTGGTAAATCTTCGCTGATGAAGAGTATAGGGTTAAATATTGTAATGGCTCAGTCTGGAATGTGGGTTTCTGCTAAGAATATGATACTTGCACCTTACAATAAATTATTCTTGAGAATGGGTAATTCTGACAACATATTGGATGGACATTCATCATTTACTTGTGAAATGAGAGAAGCGAACACTATATTAAGAGATGTAACACCAAAAAGTATGGTTCTTGCAGATGAATTTTGTGCTTCAACTGAAAGTGATTCTGCTACGATTATAGTGGCAAGTACACTAGAAACACTATCATTAAAACGAGCATCGTATTTATTTGCTACTCATTTATTCCAGCTTTTAGAATTAGAATCAACCAGGACTCTTCCCGGACTTAATATAAAACATCTAAAAGTTGACTCAAAAAACGATAGTTTAATATTTGCAAGAACATTAACAGATGGTCCTCCTGAAAGAAGAGATTATGGTGTTATTGTAGGTAAAAAAATATGTACTGTTCCAGAATTTTTAAAAAAAATAGAAAGAAATACAAAACTACTTCAAAACCCGATGTTATCTAAAAAAAAGATTAGTAAATCAAGGTACAATAAAGCATTATTGATGGAGTACTGTAGTATATGTTCATACCGACCTTCAAAAAGTCATGATCTTCCACTGGAAACGCATCATATTTTATTTCAATGTACTGCCGATAATAATGGATTTATTAACAATATACACAAAAATGAAAAACATAATCTAGTTGTTGTATGTAAACCTTGTCATATAGATATTCATAAAAAAAAAGTAGTTATTAACGGATATGTACAAACAGATTCAGGATCTAAATTATCATATGAAAAGGCTAAATAAAAAATATTAATTTAAAGATATTTATTCAATCGTTTAAGATTTGGTTAATAATATTGTTTTCATTCTCGTCATTATTTTCAGATATTGATGTATTGCTTGTATTTACACCACCCCCTATCAGTCGTCTTGCTCTATCACCATATTGATTAATTATCTCATTTCTAAGTTGAATTTGTTCGTTAAAAGGAGCATTTAATATAGCAAGTTGATCTAATCTCTCAATTTGTGTAAAGAATTCTTGAGATTCGGGTGAATCATTCGAATCCATGTTTTCTAGTATAGTTTCATCTGAATCAGAATCAGATTCGGGTTCACGAATGTTATCGTGCCTTAATGAAGAACTAATTACGTACGATTGTGCATTCGTTAATTCCGCGACTTCTTGTTCAGAAATACCATTTTGACTTGCCCAAATAGGTATAATCTCTCGACTTAAATTTGAACTATCATTAACGGTACTTACATATTCATTAAAATCTTCTAAAATTCTTTCACGATGAGAAGACAAATCTTCACCATTACGCTGTCTTTCTGCAGAAGAGACTATATAATCAGTAGCATTATCAAAATCTTCATACAATTGTCTTGCAGGATTATTATCGCGTGTATGACGACGCTGTTCGGTATCATTAATTGCATTTAGGATACCTTGTAAACGATTCGTCGTTGCTTCATATTCTTCACGTGTTCTGATAACACCTCTTTGTTCGGGAACAACTGGGTGCGATTGTTCTTCAGAACTAATTGAAACAGGAACATCCGTACTTGAATTAGAAGATTCTTCTGATTCTATATACGTATCTGTTTCTATATATGTATTTGATAAATTTGAATCTAATGTATGGTGCGCCTCATCCACTTCCCAATCCACTCCCAAAAAGGAATCCCGTGGTGTTGGCAGTGCCCGGTCTATCTGTGAATCCAGTGGGTCTAAACTTTCAGTATTGTGATTCCATCTACTAGGTAATTGATATCTTAAATTTGTATTAGGGATAAAATCTTGTTCGTCTGATAATGTAAATAATCTATTAAGTCTATTTAATGACCTAATCAATGGAGGGGGGGTATTTGGTACCGTCGTACCTGATCTAGGAACACGGACGTATTCAGGAGCATTAACAATTTCAGGAGTCGGGTGTCCGGGAGAAGGTCGCCCGGGAGAAGGTCGCCCGGTGTAACCCCATCGCACCAGATAGGGTAAGGTCATATCTTCTCCGAAGCGTCCGATACGACCTCTTACTGGAATAGGATAACTTGTAACACTTCGCCTTTTGAAATGTACAATTTCAGGATGTTTTGTCCAAAAATTAAGAAGAGTTTTTGAGATTTCTTCCTTTGCATCTTTGTAAAATATAGCAGCAGAATAAATACTCATTTCAATTGCCTTAACAATGCAATTGCTTAGATCCTTTCTAAGAATACTTTCTGGGACAACATTCAAGTTCAAAACAGGAAATGAATTAACATTATTTTTATAATACTTATTGATGATGTACTTTTTAATAAGGTAAGATGCTTCAGATTTGAATTCTTGACTACTCATTTCATGAACGTCTTCTAAGATTGCATTATATTTGAAGTAACTATAATGTCTTCGAAGCATATCATTCGTATTAAATTCTAAATTGGCAAATTCCCTTAGCATCCAAAACATAGGTTCCTTGGTCATTCTGGAGCCGATATATATAGCATATAACTGATCCTTTTTGAATTTCTTTTGTGTATAAGGATTCCTGACGCAATTTATCTTGGGGTTTTGATAGTCACATTTCTTGAAATTGTTCTTGAACATCTGAACAATATCTGTATTTGTAAATCTAAAAACATGTTTTTTATCTAGAATAGATATAGTTTTTGTTTCATCTAATTCTTCTAAAAGTAAGTCGGTTGTATTGCCATATGTGATATGTTTTTGGCGGTGTCTTACTTTCCATAAATAAGTATATTTTTTGGCAAGATATAGATTACGAAATGCCTTATTTATATCTTCATGTAAACTGTCTTTGTCCTTATTAGAAATAAATTTATTGTCAGTTACGAACTTGTTTACTGTATTTTTAATAGATGAAGAATATTTATTTTCAAATCCTTCATCTATTACGTTAATAATCATATTGCAAACACCGTCTTTGTTAAAAGAATGCCATGTGTGTAAAGATAATACTTTTGAGATTTTAGTATCGTAAATGTTTTTGATTTTCATCATGTTTTTTGTGTATGTTTATAACGTTTTTCAGAATAAGCTTAATATTTTGAGTGTATAAAATTAATTTTGTGATGATTCATTTTTAAAATATAAGATATAAGAATCAGTAATGGACTGGGGAGATTTGGTTCAGTGTACTATAAATGAAAAAAAAATAACTGGATTTGTACATTATATATCACACGAAGACAATTATGTAGAAATAACAAAAAGTACTTTATTCTCAGAAGATTATAGTGTAATAAATGATGCATGGTTAGGAATTTATTTGGAAGACGCAGAGAGTGGCACCACACATGATTCATTAGATGTAAGTGATTTGAAAGTAATTGAAGTAAATGATACAAGGACATTTTTAAGTGATAGAGAGATAGAACAAGATGATATAGTAATTATTGTATCTCATGCTGAATCAAGTTTACGCGGTAAAAGATATTTAGTAGAAGATATAAATGATTCTCATATTATTTTAGATGATTTTGACAGTGAGGATGGTGAAGAAATACGTATCAATTTGGAGAATGGTTTAAAGATATTTAATTCCGATATAGTAGATTTATATAAAGAATCACAAGAAGATGGAAACGAGGAAGATATAGAAGAGGAATTGTTTGAAAAGATGGAAGAAACTGCTATACCTTTAAATGAACGGGAACTTACTCATGAGGAAAAATGTCAATGGATTTATGAAGTCATTTCTAGTAAATGTCCTGATGTAAAAATATCTAAAGAAAGAAATACTATAATAGAAAGGTTTTTTCAATTACTAAATGATATAGACACTTATACAGACACTCCTGTTGCTAAATGGGAAAAAAGTATAAAAAATTGGGAACATTTTGTACCTTCTATATCAAATAAAATAGTTTCATGTGTATCTTCAGAGGACTTAGAAGATGGTGAAGAAAATATGTATCTAAATAACATACTGAATTTTTACACAAATGAATACGAATCTTATTTAGATAACAATGGACAATATAAAACTTGGACTAAAAACTATGTAAAATATCAAGGAACATATCCAGATGAAGATAGTATTGAATATGATATTTTAAACAACTTTGATAGTTTCAAAGCAGTATTAGAAAATGGTCAAAAGGTCAAAATATTAAATAGTTTTTATTTACCAGAATTTTCAACAAATGAATTGGGAAATGTAATAAGCACTAGAAGTATTAAAGCATTACCCGGTGATAAGTATTCTGTAAATAGTGTGAATACACCATTTGGAAGAAAGACAACACTTGATGATTTAATACCCGAACCAAAGGAATTCAGAAAAGAATATAAGAATTCGAATCTAAATCTTTCAGAATTCTTAAGTAACTATTCTACAAGTCTACAAGATTTACCATATGAGTTTTATAAACAATTTAATAGGTATGACATATCTGATAAAGAAAAAATTATTGAAGCGAATAAGGCGATTGTACCACCTTTGTTTCGGAAGTCTAATAGAAAAAATAAAGACAAAACATCTGATAAAACTGAAATCAACTTAAATAACGATATAAGAAATCAATCAAACAAAATAGAAAAAATGTATACTAGTTCGTCTATTATCAATAACGGTGTGTGGAATATTCCAGAATTAGACTTGTGGCAAAATACAGTATGGGAGAAAGGACATATGATGTATGTTCTAAAAGATAAATATAAAGAACAAGATTGTAAAGTTATTATAGATGATTTATACAAAAATATGATAGGATCAGTAGAATCAAACAAAAAGAATAATTCACGACCACCTAGACTTGGTGAATTTAAAAAAATTAATAATAAATACAATCAATACAAAAATAACAAAATAGGTAAAGCGACATGGATACCTACGAAATTTAACGAGAATAAAACAAATAATCTATTGGGATTTTGTGATATTGAGAATGAAACTGCAAAATTAAATCTTATTAAATCATATAACGTAGGAAAAGTACATCGCAATATATTCAAAAAACAAACACCTAAGTTTAAAAAAGGGAAGATAGTAGACGAAAAAAACGAAGATAAAAAAAAAATATATGAGATGGAAAGTATACAAATATGGGATTCCTTTTCGAAATTGGACAAGAAAGAATGTGCAAAAAATAGACTTAATATGTTAGAAGCAGGTACATTTCTAAGATTACCAAGATCTTTGGAGAATGAATTATGGTATTATGATGTTAAAACTGATAAAGAAAGTATTCCAAGACATGAATATGAAAAACAACTTATTATTTTAGAAGCGTATAAAGCGTCTATACATTTACAGACTTTACTTACTCGATGGGGTGAACCAGATGGAGAAGGTAATTGGATAAGTAAAGCAAATGGCGAGATACTTCATGTAAATGATGATCAAAGAGCATTTGGGGAAGGTGTCAATTTCAATGATATTCAAAATCAATATTCAGAATATAAAGAAAGCATAAAAATACCATTTGCCTATCAAGAATTATCTGACATTTTTGATGAAATAATTGAAATAACTCATGTTAAATCTATTGATAAAGGAGAAATCATAAATAAATGTAGTAAAATTCTTGAAAAAAGCACAGAAAAGGAAGAAGTTGAGCTTATTACATCTTGGGTAAACTTGATAGATTCTAATCCAAAAACACTTCTAGATAATATTTTACCATATGTTAAAATACCAGATGAAAAAATGAAAAAATATGTTAAAAAATGGAATGATAAAGTACATAGAAGTTCTCAGTATGCTTATGTTTTAAAAAATTCAAAAAAAAAATATATTGGGTTTACAGCGACATTAGTTATAACATCTGTTTATTTAGAATCTAAATATCCAGTTCATATATACGGAAGATCATTGTTTAAACAAATTATTAAATCAGCTAAGACACCTGGATTGGAAAATGTATTAAAATATGCATTCAAAAAGAAACCCGATGTAGATATGTTTAATGATTGGATAGTAGAAACAACATCAAAATATTGGAATGCAAATACATATAATACTACACAAAAAAATATAAATACGGATTATTCTTATAAATGGGTTGGATTCAGACCGAATAATACTACAAAATCTTCTTACAAAGAGATTGAAAAGAATAAATATAATGATGGTGAATATAGTATTACTAAAAAACCTAAAATAGCAAAAGAAGTACCACTACCTTTTATAAAACACACGAATGTTAGAAATATTTCACTTGTAAATGATACTAAGGAGAAATCAGAAAAAAATATAAAAGAATGGTGTAAAACACTACAAGGGAATTTATCAGCTGAATGGAAAGAAATGAAGAGAGCAGATCTTACAAAACCAATTAACGATTTTGAAGATTGGATGTTTCATTCTGATATGAAAAAATCAGTTTATATATTGCGAAAATATGTTACAAAATTATACGAAGTCTGTAGAATGGCTTTCAATAAAACATATTTGACTTCATTAGATAAAATACCATCTTCGTGGGATATATTACCTGGAATAGAAAAAAAGATAAGAATGTGGCATAAAGAAGATCAAACCAATATTTTAGATATTGTTAATTTGTGGAAATTAGAACTTGAACATATGGGTATTGTTGATAAAAATGTACAAAATAAGAAATTAGAACATTTTGAAAGCATAATAAATAATGAATTAGGTCATATCGTAAAATATTTAAAAGAGCCACTTCATTTGTCTGGAGATGAAATAGTATATGTAAATATATGGTTGTATACTTGCAAACATCTCATGAACGAAGTTCAAATTTTAGAAAAGGATGAAGAACAATTAAAATACAATGAATATATACATTTGATGAAGAGTACATTAGTTAGAATGACTCAAAACACATATATATTTCACTCTAATTTAGAAAGATATACTGAAGATACATTGGAAGAAGCACTAGCGTATAATGCGGAACTTGAAAGAGATGAATTTTTAAGAGTTGGAGCTGATCTAAATGAAGACGAGGAAGAAGTTGATAGAATTATGAAACAACTCAAGAAGGGCAGATGGGCATTGGGTATGACAGCGGTTTGGAAAAATGTTGATGATTATGATTTTAGAGATGTAAATGAACAGCCTGGAGATGACTTACCCGAAAATGTACATGAAGGTAATGAATATGAATACGAAGGGTATGCTGAAAATGATTAAATCAATTTACAAAGTTCAGTTTTATTTAAATTTGACCAGAATACATCAATTGCATCAAGCATTGTCAAACATATGTATATAAATCTCTGTTCATCATCTATATACCCATTTACATACATTTTTTTAAGGTCTTGTATTGTATGTATTGTATTTTGTTTTTCTATTCTAGAATTATAAGTCCAAAAATATAAAGGAAGTAAACTTTGACCGTCCTTTTGGCGTTTCTTGTTAATCTTTTCAAAACCAACAATAATTTCATCCCAAAAATTTGTCTGAACCCATGTTTCATATGCATATGCCGCTGCTGCGGCAACAATCATATCATCACTCCCATATAACCGTTTGAGTTCATCACATAAATATAAAGTATGTAAACTTCCATAGTCACGTTTTCCTATTTCTTTATAAGATAACCCAATTTTATAAGCTAAATCGATTAACCATTCAAAATGAGAGTTTCTAATATTATATTTCTCATTACCAATCTGCATCTCATAAATATCAGGTGTGTTTATAATTTTTAATAATTGAGCAACTAAAAACCATTTATTAAATACACTAAACTGCTGTATAAAAACTTGTTGCTCTGTCAAAGATGCGTCCCCTTTAGCAAATTGTTTTGTATAATTATTATTTTTAATAATTGGATGTTCATTCATTTTATCTGATACTTTTTTGTGGAATGTAGACCAGTTATCAACATAGTATGAATTACTTTTATGACTAAATGTTGTCATAGAGAAAGACATAATAGGATAAAAAAACAACAAAGAAAACCTCATTTAAATAACTACTTACAATATCTTGTTATTACATATTTTCTTAAAAGGTGGTCTGATATGTAATGTAATGCTTCAAAGTGGCCTTCTAATGTAGATTCATAAGACAATGAACGTATATCAGTTATAGAGCAATTTTCAGTCATATAATTTACAAATTTTTTTATTTGGAGGTCTTTTTTGGCCTTTAAAGATGGTATTAACCAGTTAGATCTGTATATTTCAAATACTTTATCATATTCAATCTGATGCATAATTATTTAGTTATAAAATTATCATATTCCTTTAATAAGTTTTTAACGCTTAGGATACATGAACATGAGAATGGAGAATCATTTTTGTCTTGAATCAGTTTTAATGCTTTTTTTTCGTTTTCTATTGCATTAACAATTGATAAACGTAATGATTCTGACTGATTTTGCGTATATAACACAATTTTATCTTGCAGATTTCTTAACCTTTCAATGATAGGTTTTAGTTCTTGAATCATTATAGAATTACAGGGCATTAAATACAAATACAAATTTAATTTTTCGGTGTTTTTACAATTCTCTATTTATGTTTTATTATTTATGTTTTATTATTTTATTTGTAAAAATGAAATAATATATTAAAATACAGTTTACAAACATGACTGCAAATAAAACTATAACGGATTACGAGGATTTTCTTTTAAACTTTTTACAATTTTATTTTAAATTGAATAAAGATATCGTTTCAATTTACGTCGTGACAGAAGAATGTCTCTACGACTCAGAATTCTCTTTGTATAGTGATACTGGACAGTATGAAGGTGTATATAGAGACTTTATTGGATGCTTTTTATCTGATATTGATGCTATTCTATTCTTAACTAAAAAAAAGAATGAAGACAAGAATGATGATTACAGATATACTATTAAAAAAGTTGAACTTGAAAGAAGGTCTTACGAAGATAACAAATGCAAAATCGTTTTAATAAAAGATTCGCATCCATCTTATAGTTCAATTACCATAGAATCTATAGCGAAATATATTGAAAATAATAAGATGAATATTAGAACATTAACTATATAATGTTCTAAGGTGTAAAATATATATAATTTATTTAATTAACTGAATGAATGTATTACCAAATGAAATTATAATAAATAATATAGAACCATTTACTAGAAATATTCAAAAAAAGGACTTACTCAATGATATAGTTCATTATCACAGAAGTATAGAATTTATGCTGTCAAAAATATTGCAATACATTTTAAATTATATTTCAGATTATGTAGTTCAAGATACTATAAATGAACAACACATTCATTTTATAAGAGGATTTACCTGGTATTATTGGGAAATAGATTTGCTAG
>CEUA01171739.1_pt1 | contig 12077 bp, 10 predicted proteins | sample 361541 | NCBI WGS metagenome assembly CEUA01 (sample SAMEA2623079, study PRJEB7988) | marine metagenome | isolation source: saline water (ENVO:00002010), including
TGAGTGAGTTCTTTACGAAACAAGATGAATATACACAGAAAGGTGATCAAGCACAGGGATAAAAGTCCCAAAAAACCGTCTAAATAACTTTAGAATGAAATGACTTGATTACTTATCATGCCTTTACCAAAGATTAGTACTTCTCAACATGAGCTGACTTTACCTTCTACTGGAAAGAAGATAAAGTTTAGACCATTTTTAGTTAGGGAAGAGAAGATTCTAATTCTCGCTTTAGAATCACAAGACCAAAAACAAATATCAAACGCAGTCAAACAGGTATTAAAAGATTGTATTATTACTAGAGGGATCAAAGTTGATCACCTTCCTAGTTTTGATATTGAGTATATCTTTTTGAATGTTCGTGGTAAATCTGTTGGAGAACAGATTGAGATTATTGTTACTTGTGGTGATGATGGTGAGACTCAAGTTCCTGTATCAATTGGTATTGATGAAGTACAGGTTAAGACTGATCCCAACCATACTCCAGAAATTCAATTGGGAGAAGGATATACTTTAAAAATGAAGTATCCTTCATTAAATCAATTCTTAGAAGATAATTTCTCAGAAGAAGATGAATCTGGTGTAGAGAAGTCTTTCCAGATTATAGCATCTGCTATTGATACTGTTTATAATGAAGAAAATGTGTGGGGTGCGACTGATTGTACCAAGAAAGAACTTGTAGAATGGCTTGAATCTCTGACATCAGAACAGTTTAAGAAGATTGAGTCTTTCTTTGAGACAATGCCTAAACTTACTCATGAAATAGTAGTTACTAATCCCAAGACTGGTAAGGATAATACAGTAGTATTGGAGGGATTGTCCGATTTTTTCGCCTAAGTATGGCTCATGTAGATCTTGAGACATACTTCCGAATTAATTTTGCTTTGATGCAGTTCCATAAATATTCATTGACTGAAATAGAGAATATGGTTTCGTGGGAACGAGACATTTATGTTGGATTGCTCAGACAACATATTGAGGATGAGAATCTAAAAGCACAACAAAAAGCAGCACAACAAAGGGCTTAGATGGCAGTATTATCTTCTCCAATTAGATCTAGAAATTCCCTTGCAAGAAAGCAGAAAACTGAGGGAACAGTAAAAGGAGCGAATTCGGTACTTAAAGCTTCTTCTAAGAAGTTGCAATTACCAGAGAATGATGATACTCCAGTAACAATAACTAAAGTCAATAAGATTGTAGAGACTAAGGTTAAGAGGTTACAACCAAAGATAACTAAGAAGGTTCGTTCTGCAATAAAACCATTTGATCCAAGAAAGATGTTATCTGACATCTTTAAAGGTGGTTTGGGACAATTAGAGAAATTTGCAAAGAGTTTAGCTGGTCTTAAGAAACCACTTGGAGAGATATTTAAGTTTATTAACAAGGCCAAGAATATATTCCTTAGTCTTCTTAAGAAACTTACTAAGATAAAGTTAGCTCCTAAGACTGAGCCTGGCAAGAAAGAGAAGAAAAAGAAAGGTGGTTTGATTGGAAACATACTTAAGGGTGCTGCAACTCTTGGGTTAATTGCATTGACAAGTTGGGGTGTTAGTAAATTATTGAAGAGAGGTAAAGAAGATAACGAAGTTAAACCTGGCCAGAGTACAGTAAAATCAGTAGAACCGTTAGAAGGAACTGAATTACTTAATAAGAAGGAAGTAAAGAAATTTAATAAAGCTCTTAAAGTTTTCCAACAAGCTCTTTGGGATTTTGAAGAACAAGTAAAGAAAGCTGCTGATTCAAAACCAAAGACAGAAGAAGAGACGACAGAAGATAAACCCAAAACTGATAATGAGAAGGTTCAAAGTTTAGCAGGTACAACACAAACTGCTTTGATTCCAGGCGACATAGCACCATCAGAACTTAATGTTTTGGTTCCTCAGACGGAAGCCGCAGGACAGACTACAGATCAATCTACAACTCAAAATACCGAAGAAACAGCAACAACGGCTAATAGTACAAGCACAGTAATACCAAAAGACGCTGATCATGGTACTACGGGTGGAACAACTACAGGTGGTACTGGTGATGGTGGTGGTGATGGTACTACTGCAACTGCTAAATCAAAACCTCTTGGAACAGAAAATGTAACTAGTACGACTGAAGGCGATAAGGGATCACAAGGCACTGAGGGATCTAAAGGAGCTAGAGGAGAATCAGGACCTCAAGGTTTTATGAGATTCTTGGCTGGTACTGGAGATGTTCTTACAGCTAATATGTTTGATCTTGATAAGAAGAATGTTGATAAAGATACACCAGAAGGAGAAAAACCGAAAGGTGTTTTGAGATGGCTTGCTGGTGCTGCTGATGCTGTTACTGGAGATACTTGGAATCTCGATAAAAAGAATCAAACAAGAGTGGATCCAGCTAAAGATGAATCTGATTTAAGAAGAGAAAATTCTCTTGGAGTTTCTAGAACAGTTGAAGGCGAATCTCCTCCACAAACAACTGAGACTGTTATTAATGTTCCGCCTGGAACATCTACTGAAGATGCAATACCAAAATCTGGCAACAATGTAGCTAGAACTCCTGATGATGCTTCGGCATCAGTAAGAGTTCCGTTTTATATTGCTGTTGATGGTAGTAATTTTGCGTTGTTGCATAGTAAGAGTCAGTATAATATAGTGGATGCATTATGAAACCTACTGTTGCTGTTCTTAAAGTAGAAAATAAGGTAAAGAAGACTGTTAAAAGAGCTGATGATCGTATCAAATCTTTTAACAAGTTTATTACTGGTAAGACTATTGATTTTAAGAAGATAAAGTTACCAGAACCTATTATTTTCTTTAAAGCTAAATCCTTTATTAAGAGTCTTGATAGACTTCAAGGTGCTAAAGGATCAGGTGGAGGTGGAGGTGGTAACCCTATGGATAAATTGTTACCTATTGCTGCTGGTAGTGCAATAATTACTATGGGAGCATTAATTTTTTCTCCTAACGCAAAGGCTGGAGAAAGTCAAAATGCAACTGATCAGGTATTGCAAGAGCAATATGGTGGTGATAAGAATAAGATGAAGAGTGATCTTAAGAAAGAGAAGAAAGAAGCTCAAAAAGGTTCAGATGAATATAAAAAAGTTGCAGATCAAAAAAAGAATGATATAGACAAGACAGTAGATAATTTATCAAAGAGTACTAGTACTACTGGTGTTATGGGATCTGGAGCATTACCTAAACCAGAAGAAGAATCTGGTATTACAAAGAAAGAGAAGTTAGATGTTAATAAATTTAAAAATCTATCAGATCAAGTCTATGAACTTGTTGAAAGTGGAATATTAAAGAGAGCAATGGGACCATCATTCTGGGAATGGTCTGGGGATAGGGCGAGAGATATGTGGGAGGGTACTAAAAGAGCTACTGGTGGTACTTTGGATTTACTTACATTTAATATATTTGATTTTGATAAGAAGAATGAACCAGAGAGAACAGTTGATGAAGATGGATTCCCTCGTTCTGATGGGGCTCTTGATGAGGAGAAATTTGCGAAGATTAAATTAAATTATGTCAAAGAAGAACTTTTGACTGAGAAACCACAAACTACATTCCGACCAACGACTGAATTTGTACCTCAGAAGGAAATATTGATCGCTTCTACAAATCTTTCTGGTATGGGAATAGAACCTACTGGATCTACATTTGGATCTACCGATGGTGGAACTGGAAGAGTTGATAATGCTGCTGGATGGGTTCATGGACATTTCCAAACTAATACTGGTACTGTTGATGATCTTATTAAGGATGTTACTCCTATAGTAGAAAAATTAATATCACAAGATATACCAACAGAATTGAGTGGTGGCCAGAAGTTTAAGAAAGGAATGAGTAAAGATGAGATTGTTGAATTGATAAAAGTAGGTATTCAACAACATGGACATAGTGGTGATGGTAGGTCTGTAGATATATTTGTACCAGAAGGTACTAAGGTTCCAGTTTCTTTAACTGATGTGAAAGCTTATGGTGGTGCGGAAGGAGTAAGTGGAATATTGCCTGGCACTGGTCACACTTGGGTTGGTCATTTAACTCAAGATTCAAAGTCTGGTATGCATGTGCCAGATCATATGGATGTTCCTAATCAGGAAGTAGTCCCTCCATTACCTCCATTAAATAGTCAGGTACTACCATCTACTATTGAGGGTATGGAAGTTCCAGAGGTTTATCCTTCATATAACACTAAATCAAATGTGGTAAATAATATAGCATATCTTGTTCAACAACCAAGTGCTGGTAATGTTGGAGGAGATAAGGTAGTTATTAATCAAGGTAGTGGTGGTCACACAACAATGATGTTACCTAGTAGTGGAGGTGGTCCTGGCGATGTCCAGCAAGTATTTACTTTACATAGATTGAGTGGAGCATAATGTCAACACTACAAGATATCACAATTAAAAAGGCAATTCTCACTCCATGTAAGGGTAGTGAGGAAGGTGCTAAAGCAGCAGATGGTATTGGTATAGAGAGAGCTGTAGTTAAAATAGATTATTTTGAAGATATATTATCTCCCAATGTAACATGTTACCTAAAGATTAATAGTTCATCCAATGTTTATGGCAAGACTCCATTAAGGGGATTTGAAAGACTTGATCTTAATGTAGGTACTGGTAATGGGGATCTGATTTTTGATGAAACAGAAGAGAGACCTCCTCTTTATGTTTCTGCTGTAAAGGATTTAATACAGTCGGAAGGAAATGAATCATTCACTTTAGTCTGCAAAACTAAAGAATGTTTTGATAATGAGGTTAGTAGGTGTGGTAAGAGATATGGTAAAGTGCCTATTAGTGCTCATGTTAGAGATATATTGACAAATACATTAAAAGTAAAGAGTGATAGAATAAAAGAAATTGAGGATTGTGCTACTTCATATAGTTTTATGGGTAACATGAAAAAACCTTTTCATACTTTGGTTTGGTTATCACCTAAAGCATCGGTTGCAAAACAGGGTACTAGTGGTACTTCTGGAAAAGGTAAAGAAGCAAAAGCAAAAGGAACTTCTGGATATTTCTTTTATGAGAATTATGATGGATTTCATTTCAGATCTATTGAGTCTATGCTTTCTGGAAAGAAGAATGTAAAATCAGCAGATGATAAAGTTATACCTCAATATACTGCAACTAGTGTAGCTGATAGAGATACTACAAATAGACAGATCATTCATTTCTTTATAGATAAGAACACAGATTTACAGAAGAATCTTAGAATAGGATTGTATAATAACTTACAATATTTCTTTGATCCTATTAATTGGCAATTAGATGCTATTAGATTTCAATTGAAAGATGAAAGAGATAAACTTGAAAAGACTGCTGGTCAGTCTTCATATATACCTCTTCCAGGCGAAGGGGATGATGCTTCATTGACTAATTTTTCATCAAGAATTATGTCAAGAATTGGCGATACAGGTATGTTGGATGGTAGTGTAAGTGAGGATACCCAATCAGCAGGTAGGGATCCCTCGGATATGTGCAAATCATTTTCGAGGTATAATTTACTTCTAACACAGTCACTAAATATAGTGATACCATGTAACACTGCATTGAGGGCTGGTGATTTAATACACATTACCCTACCCTCTTCGACTCCCACTGAAGGAAACTTAAAGGAGGCGGATAAAGCTCAAGGTGGAAACTATCTAATAAGATCGCTTCGACATCATTTTGAGATTGCAGGTGGTACTAATACTACATCATTGAATCTCATTAGAGATTCATATGGTACTGAAAACTAAACCTATAGACGAGGTTACTATTATGAAAAGTATAGAAGATCACATTAAAAAAGACCAAGAGATCTTACAAGATCCTCAGACAAATCCTCAGATGCGTCGGCATGTTGAAGGCGAATTGCATGATCTAGAAGATTATGCTTCTCACCATGCAGCAGAGATAGCAGCAGGGGATCATCATGATCCTAATACAATAGAACTATTTTGTGACCAACATCCAGACGAGCCTGAGTGCCTAGTATACGACGATTAAATGATTGATAATTCCCTATTTACTACCAATTATGTTGGTAGAGACGGTTTCGTCTGGTGGATCGGCAAAGTTGCCGATGCTATCCACTGGAAAAATAGTGCAACCGATTTGGAAAAGGGATGGGCGTATAGATGTAAGGTCAGAATTATTGGTCATCATCCATTTGATGAGGCTGAGTTGCCAGATAAAGATCTGCCTTGGGCTCATGTGATGGTTGATGCTACCTCTGGTTCTGGTCAGTCATGTTATGGTGAGAGTTCTAGAATGGTAGGTGGAGAAACTGTATTTGGTTTCTTCATGGATGGGGAGGATGCACAACAACCCGTTGTATTTGGTGCATTAGCTAGAAGTGTTAATGACACTAATTCTCCAACTAATGTATTAGCATTATCTACAGAAGGTAAGAAAGCTGAGTCTGGTGCTTTTGGTACAATATCTGGAAGATTAGCAGGTGGATATGGTGCAACCACTCAACCAATAACTAAAGAGAAACCAGTTGCAACTCCAAAAGGAAATGCAGAACAGAAAGCAGGGGAAGATGGTGATACAGGAGAGAAAGAGGGATTAAGAAGACAAACTAAGGGTGATGTAGAATTTGGTAATATCACTGCTGATCCTCATACTGCTTCTAATGGTTGTGAAGATGATGCAATATCTACTATAACTCACACCATAGGAAGTTTTATTAAAACTATTAACTCTCTAACTGAGTTTGCTGGAACGTATATTGATGCTGCTCAAAACTTTGTTGCTGATTTAAATAGACTTATTGGTAAGGCTACAAGAATAATTCTCGGTGCAATTAAGAGTATCATTAGAAGACTAAGAGATAAAGTAATGAAGTATCTTGGTAAGATATTTCGTAACTTAATAGGTCTAATTGTACCAGAACCACAAAAGAACCCTATCATTCAAGCTTTCAAGAGAATCATGGATTTGATTTTCTGTCTCTTCGAGAAGGCTGGTTTTGATATTATGGGTTTCATTAAGGGTCTTTTGAAAGATTTGATTGGAAAAACTCTTAACGCAAGTGTCTGTGCTATTGAACAGGCTATCTCTTCAATACTTGGTAAGTTATTAGGTACTATTTCTAAACTCCTAAAACCAATTCTAGACGGATTAGATTGGTTATCTGGGATGCTTAATAATGTTATGAGTCTATTCAGTAAGATAACTTCTTATATGAATATGATTTTGAGTTTCTTATCTTGTGATTCCTTAAGATGTAAGGAATATGATGATTGGACACAGGGTATGGGATTGAATACCAAAGGTGCTGGTAAGATGTCCAATGTTCTTAAGAATCTTGATTACATAGACAATCTAACTTATGAGGCTGGGGATGGATCTCTATCCTTCTTAAGTCTGCTTGGTGGTGATTTGGATCAATTCTTTGATTGTACTGAGAAAACTAATAATCCTAAGACTCAAGATGATATTGGAAATAGTATTCCGCCAGGATTTATATTCCCTAAATGTGTTCCACCAAAAATAGAAGTATTTGGTGATTGTACTAAGAAGGCGGAATTGATACCAGTAGTATCTGCTGTTGATGGTAGTATTTTAACTATAGTTATAGCTCAGGCTGGTCTTGGTTATGAAGATGCCCCAAGTCTTAGTGTTATTGATAAAACCAATCATGGTGGTGGAGCAATTGCTAGAACAGTTATTGATGATAAGGGAAGAGTAGTTCAAGTTTATATGCTTCGTGGTGGTAGTGGATATTGTCAGACGAATGGTATTATACCTCCTAAGTTCCCTGTTACGGAAGAACCTATAGATGATGAATCACCATATATTACATTTACAACACCTGCTGATAATGCAGTAGGTGTTCAGACTTCTGTATCTCTATCTGTTACATTCAATGAACCTATTATTAGAGGAGAGGGTGATTTAGTTATCGTTGAATCTGCTAGTAATGCTATTCATGAGACTATACCTGTAGATGATAGTAGAATATCTTTCTTATCTTCTTCTATAATTAAGATTGATCCATCACTTGACTTAAAACATAATACAGAGTATCATCTTACTATAACCTCTGGTGCATTTGAAGATTTAACTGGTAATATATTTGCTGGAATTGCAAGGACAGATACTTATAACTTTACTACAAGAGGTGTTGCTGGTATAGGAAGTGAGCCTGTTGGTATAGTTACTGATATTAGACCTGAAAAGCCTGGAATTGGTTATACCTCTGGTGATAATGGTCAGGTTGGTAATTGTAGTTTCGATTTAGTTACTACTCCTGCTGGATCGATTGTCGGTGTTAAGAATATCAAATGTTCTGATAAACACAAGACTATTCCTCCAGTAACAATTAATACTACAACAGGTAAAGGTGCTGAGTTGTTACCAGTTATTTCATATTCACCAGACTTTGTACAAGACATTGGTGAGAAACCAAATCAATATGATGAGAATGGAAATAGAATTTATGGTCCTGACGGAAAGGCTCTTGTCATTGATGTCATTGACTGTGTTGGTAAGGAGGTAATCAGAGAATAATGCCAGAAGAAATTCCACCACAGTCGGTACAGACTAAAGAATATATTGCTAATTATCCTGGCTTTCGTATTCATTCAGGTATAACAGTTCCAGATGGAGACATGAAGGGTCGTGTTGTTGATCTTTCAATGTATACCGATGAAGGTCAAGGATGGGCATATTATAAAGATGGATATCACAAACAGATCGTGATGGGTACATCATATGATTTGAGTGGTGTTCAACTTGTTAATAAAGGACCTGTTAATGTATTTGCAAAGATAATTACAGCTGTCCAAGGGCATATATTACTAGATGCTCAGGATGGTGATGTTATTTTAAAGGGACATAATGTAAGATTGGAAGCTACTGGTGGAGATGGTGAGATTACATTAAAGAGTACTAAGTTTATTCAACTTGATGGATCTGTTCTTAACTTTAGAGGTACTAATATCAATGTGCTTGCAACAAATAATATAAGTATGGGTGGAAACTTCATTGAATTATCTGGTGGTGTTGGTGTTGAAGCAGGAACACAGACTGATATATTCCAAGCACCATTCTTTGGTTCTATTATGAAATTCCTAGACAAATTTAAAGACTTCTTATAATGGCATTTACCGCATCCATCATAATGGCAGGTGATAAGGTAGTCATTGGCGCCTTGGATATGTCATTCCTTTCTGCTACTAGTAGATTATTTCCAGGCACGTTAGTTGCTAATGGTCCCTGTTACTTTGGTACTGCAATTTCGCCTGGCATACCTACTGCCACAGTGATGATTGGCCCTCCTATGGGTATATCTGCACCATTATCACTTAGATGTGATGGTATTGCTAACTTTCATGGTATAGTTAATGTCATTGCAGTCAGTACATTTATGGGATTATGTACCAAACTTGGTACTACCATTAAGAATGCTCTGAGTCTCAAGAATGGTATTGAGATTAAAAATGCATTGTCTGTTGGTAATGCAATAGCACAACAGAATGGTAATTTGAATGTCTCTGGGTTTGTTACTATTCAGGGATTGCTTGCAGTTGGTGGTAATATAACTTGTGCAAAGATATTTTCAGGTTTTGGTGCTTTTGCTGCTGTCGCTGCACCGTTTAAGAAATTTGATATTCCCCATCCTACTAAAGAGGGTATGAGACTTAGACATGCTTGTATTGAGGGTGCAGAGATTGGTGTATATCATAGAGGTACAGTAAAGGGGAATGTAATTAATCTACCCGAATACTGGAAAGGATTAGTAGATCATGATACAATAACAGTTACACTAACTCCTATTCAAACCTATCAAGAACTATCTTATGAGGTAGTTGATTGGGGTACTAAGATTAAAGTTTTAAATAGTGCTGGAGGTCCAGTAAATTGCAGTTTCGTTGTGTATGGAGAACGAAAAGATGTTGATAAACTACAGATTGAATACGAAGGTGATGAAATTCAACCATGACTAAACCAAGAGATATAACAAAAAGACTTAGAGAGTCTAGAGAACAGAAGAAGGATCAAGTTGATCAGATGCAAGAGCAACTGACTATAATTGATGCTGTCGTTGATGAATATGATGAATTGATTCTTAAAATGGATGGAAAGATTCCTCCATTAATTAAACCAATTAATGTAGATATTACAAATATAGAGATTGCTTATAAGAATAGAATTTCTCATGGATGTAGGTCTGATCTGACTTGGCAACAGAATTCTCTTTGGGATGACGATGATGGTAGTAGTTATCAGTCATGGACTGTAGTAAAAGATCCAAGTACTAGAGTTACTATTGGATATTATGGTGGAAAGTATTGGAGATATCCTAAGAATATGGAGTATGGATCCAATGTAGTTACTGATATAACCAGTGCAAGTGTTGGTATTCTGTCAGTCACCAGTGGTGGTGAGTGTCCAATGGCGATATTTGATACAAGAGGTCCTCAATTTACTGGATTCAATACTGATGGACAACCTAGTGGATATAATGCAGTAATTAAAGTTGGTGATTATGTAACTGATGCTCTTGAGAATCCTTCCATCTATACTACTGGTAACCTTCCAACTGTTGTTGGATTAGGAACTACATCTTGGCCTGGAATGAGATATGCTTTGAGTGGATTCTGTACATCTAGTGATAATAAGATATATGGTGATAAGAATGTTGGAATATTCACTCATGCTAATATAGGAGATTTTGTTTATGACAAGGATACTACAGGTATTACCTCATTCAGTACTGGTGGAGTTTTACCAAATGGAGCAAGGATAACAGGATTTGGAACTGCTGTGGGAATTAAGACAGTAGTTAGTGCTGGTGGTACTAGTATTGGTGTTCCTGTGGTATATGATTACATGACTCTTAATAAGACAGTTACCGCAAGTATTGCTGCAACAACTGGATATACATTCAATGTTGGTATAGTATCTACATATAATGCTTTATTCTTAAGTACAACAACATCTATTGGTGCTGCACTTAGTTCTTTCTTGGTTGTTCGTGGTCCTGATAATAGTGATCTTGTTTTTGACTCTACTAAGAACCCGATAGATCCTGTTGAAATAGGTATGTTGAATGAATATAAGGTTGGTAGAGGACATAAGTTAGAACTTATTAATAATAAGGATCCAGATATTGTTGCACAGTGGCATGAAGTACAACAGGATCCAGAACCATTAGTTGGGGCTGGATTTGCAGAGTATTGGGTGGGTGATTTAAATTGGCCAATCTTTGACGATGATGGTACTGAATCTTATGTGTATGAAGGACAAACAATATCTTTTGCTAGTACAGCAGGTAATATTGGATACAAACAAGTTCCTCCAAGTGGCAGTATTCCAGGCGATTGTGGTGATTTTGATCAGGCAATAGTAGAGGCTGAAGCAAAACTGAGTACTAGACTTGCAACTGATCTTCCAAAGATTAGACATTATATTAATGGTGCATCCTCTCTTAGAGAGATAAGAAATGATGATGAAACGCAAGCATGGTCAATGTTGCAGGGAATTGGTTATATAAATGAGGATAGAAAGAATTTAAAAATAAGAGCTGATCAAATTGATGACTTCGATTGGAAAGGAGTTGGTGTTGACAACGACTGAGTTATCAATTAAAATGTAATCACTAGGGCAAAATTATGGATCAAGGACCTGCACCGAATTTGAAACAGATATTCGGTATTCCCATATTTGAAGATACAGTAAATTTAGATATATTCAAAATTCCTGATGAACCAGCGGAGGATTTACAACCTACGTGGGATTCTCAACTCCAGACAACTTTTAATACTAAATTAGAGTTACCTCAACCAGTTTGGGAACATCTAGGGGAAATTATTGGTAATAATCTAGGACCTGTTGGATTAATGGGGTTGGAACCACATATAGGACATGTGTGGAGGAATAGATATCGGGAACATGATTATCAGGATCCTCATATACATCCTAATTCTCAATGGAGTTTTATTGTATATGAAACTGTAGAAAATTCTAGAACATCGTTCTTTAATCCTTCTATGGGTTTGATTCAGAATCAACTTGGTAATTGTAGTGGTGCATTTCCATTAGATTATAAACCAAATCTCAAAAAAGGTGATATAATTATATTCCCATCCTTTTTAATGCATAG
>CEUA01231851.1_pt1 | contig 12066 bp, 13 predicted proteins | sample 361541 | NCBI WGS metagenome assembly CEUA01 (sample SAMEA2623079, study PRJEB7988) | marine metagenome | isolation source: saline water (ENVO:00002010), including
AGCTGGTGAAGGTAACAAAAACCCAACAGCTGCATCGGTACAAGCTCGTGGTCTTTTATTAGAAGGTAATAGAACTACTTTATTACAAAACGCAAAAAAAAATAAGTTGGATAGCAGCGGTCTTAATGAGTTGGCCCAAGCAAATAAACAACTTGGTTTTAATGAAACAGAAGGTATGGGGCCAATCGAGTCTGTTAAGTACCAGGTTACTAATCCTGAGTTTAAAAAAGATTTAAAGAAAACAGGTGAACGTCTAAGAAAAATACCGAGCTTTACTAATATTTTATTAAATGCTCTTGGTGCAGGATCGGAAAATAAGTTGCTTGATTGATATAATACAATCAAACGATCATATAGGGCTGTATAAGTTTTTAATTGAAAATAACTTTCCTGATATTAAAGACCATACTGATCTTGTTTCTTACGCTACAATTTTTAGATTTATACATAACAAGGAAACAGCTGGTTATGTATGGATGTATGAATTGAAAGAAGAAGATGGAAGATTTCAATGTCATTTATGCATTGCAAATAAATATAAAGGAAAAATTTTAAACTTAAAAACCGTCAATAAGTTTTACAAGATGGCATTTGAAAATGGGGCAAACATTTTAGAATGTGATCCTGTTAAAGAAAATATTATTAAATTAAATAAACGGATAGGTTGGCAACAAAACACTGACCATTCTGTTGAACTAAAATTACCATATATATGGAGGAACAATTATGGGAGTAGCAAAAAAATTAATAAAAAAGGTTATACCAAAGGAAATGTTACGGGCAGTCGTACCAACGCCTAACGTTGTTGAGCCTGAACCAGCACCTACACCACCACCTGCCCCTGTTGCACCACCACCTGCCCCTGTTGCACCTGCTCCTGTAGTGGCTTCACCACAAGTTGCTGATCCAGCACCTGTTACTGAAGAAGCAATGGAAACTCAGGAAACAGATCAAGCGGTACAAAGAAAGAAAAAAGGTCGTAAGCCTCTTATCTTGACATCTGCTCAAGGATTAGGCGGTTCACCTGACACATACTCACCAACTTTATTAGGTTAATATATGAAAAATAAAACAGCAGAAATGCTGGTTGATCGTTTTCAAACGCTGAGAACGATGAGATCAACATGGGAAAGTCATTGGCAAGAAATAGCTGATTATATGCTTCCTCGTAAAGCAGACATTACACAACAAAGAACTCGTGGAGATAAGAGAACAGAACATATTTATGATGGTACTGCAATCCACTCCTTAGAATTATTAGGTGCAAGTTTACATGGTATGCTAACTAACGCAGCATCCCCCTGGTTCACTTTGCAATTTAAAGACTCTTTGTTAGCTGAAGATGATGATGCTCAAGAGTGGTTAGGCTCTGTTACTGAAGATATGTATGTAGCCTTTAATCGTTCTAACTTTCAACAAGAAGTACAAGAGTTGTATCAAGATTTAATATCATTTGGTACTTCAGCTATGTTTGTAACCTCTGATGAAAATAATCTAGTTCGATTTAACACACGCCATATTAAAGAAATTTATATAAGTGAAAATGAAAAAGGGTTAGTTGATACTGTCTTTAGAAGATTTACAATTCCAGCTAGAGCTGCTGTTTCATTATTTGGTGAAACAAACGTGGGGCCTGGCATATTTAATAAATATAAAAAAGATGTTTTTGCTGATGTTGAATTACTTCATGTAGTTTCTCCACGAGATACTTATGACGCATCTAAAAAAGATAAAGGCAATATGCCTTTTAAATCATGTTACATAGATCCTGATGATATACATTTAATTTCAGAAGGAGGCTTCAATGAGTTTCCGTATGTTGTACCAAGATATTTAAAAGCAAGTTATGAGATCTATGGAAGATCTCCTGCAATGAATGCACTGCCTGATGTTAAGATGTTAAATAAAATGTCTGAAGTTACAATCAAAGCTGCACAAAAACAAATTGATCCACCTTTAATGGTTCCTGATGATGGCTTTATTTTACCTATTAGAACTGTACCTGGAGGATTAAACTTTTATCGATCAGGCTCAAGAGATCGAATTGAACCATTACAAACTGGAGCTAACAATCCGATAACAGTTAATATGATACAAGATAGACAATTGGCTATTCAAAAAACTTTTTATGTAGATCAATTGTTAATGGCTCAAGGTGGTAATATGACTGCAACTGAGGTGTTACAACGAAACGAAGAAAAAATGAGATTGCTAGGCCCTGTGCTAGGAAGATTACAGTCCGAACTGCTCCAACCACTTATTGAACGAGTATTCAATATTTTAAATAGAGCTAATGTATTCAAACCAGCACCTGAGATTATGCAAGGTCAAAATATAGAAATTGAATATGTCTCTCCTCTTGCTAAAGCACAGAGATCAGGAGACTTAAATGCTGTGATGAGAGGCGTTGAAATCTTTGGGGCCATGTCACAGTTCTCACCTATTTTGGATTATTTAGATTCCGATGGACTTGCTAAATATATTCAAAAGACTTTGGGATTACCAGCTAAAGTTATGAGATCAGATGCTGAAGTATCCCAAATTAGAAAACAAAGACAACAGCAACAACAACAGGCAGCTGAACAACAGCAAATGATGCAAGAGGCACAAGCAGTTGGATCAGCAGCACCAATGGTAAAAGCTGTTCAACAATAAGGAGGAAACATGGCTGATGAGCAACAAAATCAGACAATGCAAGAAGACCAGGTAAAACAACTGGTCACTGACTACAAGATAACATTTGGCACTGAACAAGGACAACGAGTATTAGAAGACTTACAAAATCGTTGTCATATTTACAGAACGACAAATGTAAAAGGTGATGCCCACGAAAGTGCTTTTATGGAAGGACAACGTGCTGCAATACTTTTTATACTACAAATGACAAAGAAGGAGCTTAAATGATTAAAGCATACACAGCTGCAAAAAAAATTTTCGATTTATGGTTAGCACTTAAAACCGAATGGAAAATAGCATCAGGGGTAGCACTCTTGATAATTTTAATAGTAATCTTTATATAAGGAGAAACAAACATGGCAGAAGAACAGGTAACGGCTGTCGAACAACAAAGCCAACCGTCTGAACAAACTGCTGCAACCGAAACAAGTTGGAGAGACAGTTTATCAGACGATTTAAAAACAAACGCATCATTACAAAAATTTAGTGATGTAGGAACACTAGCAAAAAGTTATATCAATGCTGAACAAATGATTGGCAAAGATAAAATGGTAGTGCCAGGAGTAAACACAACTGAAGATGAGTGGAACGACATCTATAATAAATTAGGTCGGCCACAAGAACCAGGAGCTTATGAATTAAATCACAGTGTTGGTGAGGAATATCTGAATGCAGATATGCTAACAAGGTTTAAAGAAACGGCTCATAAGTATGGACTGTCACCAAAACAAGCCCAAGGTGTTCTCGACCATTATCAAGACATAACCAATCAAGTTAATGTTGATAATGAAAATTCGGTAATGCTTACACAGCAAGAAAACGAAAGATCACTAAGAGAGGAATGGGGAAGAAGTTATGATGAGAATATTAATAAAGCCTCATCAATTGCTAAAACATTCCTGGGTGAAGAAATATTGACAACCAAACTAGCTGATGGATCTAACCTTGGAGACAACGCAGATTTAATCCGTGGATTAACAAAAATTGCTAATCTTGTCTCAGAAGATAAATTAGTTGGAGATAAAACATCAACTGTTGATACAGCCAATATTCAAAGTCAAATAAACACATTGACTGAATCAGGCGGTGCTTATTGGAACAAAATGGATCCAAACCATCAATCAACTGTAGATAAAGTTTTAGCCTTGAGGGAAATGCTCTCAAGCTAATATTTGAACAACCGAGAGATCGGCTCAAGATGACAACAGGAAAAGACCGTCACCTATCAGGTGTAAAATGAAAGCCAACCCTGTAAAAAGGATAATTGACTGTAATTTTTCTTAACAACAACTAAACGAGGAGGACTCTATGAGTTCACAAGTAACAACTGCGTTTGTCCAACAATATAGTTCAAACGTAGCAATGTTGGCCCAACAAATGGGCAGCCGTCTTCGTGCCGCTGTTGATGTAGAAACAGTCACTGGTAAAAACGCTTACTTCGACCAAGTAGGCGTAACCGCTGCTGTGGAAAGAACATCTAGACACGCAGACACACCTCAGATCGATACGCCTCATTCTAGACGTAGGGTTTCCCTAGCCGACTACGAATGGGCTGACTTAATTGATGATCAGGATAAAGTTAGAATGTTAATTGATCCAACTTCTTCTTACGCAAAAGCTGCGGCTGCTGCAATGGGTAGAGCTATGGATGATGTTATCATTACTGCTTTAGGAGGAACAGCCTACACTGGAGAAACTGGCAGTACATCTACTGCTTTACCTTCAGGTAGTAAACACGCAACGTCTGACCAATCAGATGGACTTACAATTGCAAAATTAATTGCAGCTAAAAAGTTCTTTGATCTTGGTGACGTTGATCCATCAATCCCTAGATACATTGTATGTGGGGCAACACAGATTGCTGATCTACTTGGCACTACGCAAGTAACAAGTTCAGATTTTGCAACCGTCAAAGCTCTAGCTGCTGGTGATGTTGATTCCTTTATGGGTTTCAAATTCATCATGTCAAATAGACTTAGCTTAGACGCAACTAACACGGATGATAGACTTATCTATGCTTTCACTCAAGATGCTATCAAATTGGCTGTTGGGAAAGACATCACTGCAAAGATTGATGTAAGACCTGACAAATCGTATGCTACTCAAGTGTACACATCTATGTCAATTGGAGCTACAAGAATGGAAGAAGAAAAAGTTTTCCAAATTCCGTGTGACGAATAACATTAGGAGGTAAATTATGGGTACTAAAAACTCAGATCTAGTTACTAATTTTGAAGCTGTACCACAGGTTCACAATAGTGCTGCCCTTCTACACGGTGTTGTTCGTGTAGCACAAGGAACTATAGCACTTGCTGCTGGTGATAGTGATGATAACGATATTGTTATGTTAGCACCGATTCCAAGTAATGCTGTTGTATCTCAACTTTTTGTTGGATCTGACACATTAGGTGGATCGTGTACTTTCAATGTTGGAATCTACACTACTGCTGGAGTAGTTAAAGACGAAGATGTATTTGCTAGTGCAGTGGCTGACGCTGCTGCAATGGCCGATGTTCGTTTTGAAGCTGCTAACATCAATACAGCTGGTCAAAAAATGTATGAATTGGCTGGAGACAGTTCTGATCCAGGAGGTATGTACTATATAGCAGCTACTATGGCTGCTGATGGTGGTACTGCTGGTGATTTGTCTTTCAACATTCAATACGTTGTAAACTAGCATAAACTATGGGGGCAGACGTTAGTCTGCCCTCATAACAATTAAGAGATATTTTATATGGCATCACAAGTTGATATTTGTAATGGAGCTTTAAACCAATTAGGAGCTTCTACTATTATTAGTCTTACTGAAGACTCTAAAAACGCAAGAATTTTAAACCAACGATATGAAATGGTAAGAGATCGTGTTTTCCGAGAACATCCTTGGAACTGTTTAATTAAAAGAACTAAATTAGCACAAGACGCAGCTACACCTGCATACGAATACAGTTACCAATATACCCTCCCCTCAGATTGTCTCCGTGTTCTTAAAACTTATGAACAAAAAGATGATATAGATTTTAAGATTGAAAACGGCAAACTTTTAACAGACGCTGGAACTGTTTATATTTTATATGTTGCTCGAATAACTGACACAATTATTTATGACACATCTTTAGTTGAAACTTTATCATCTGCAATAGCATCGGATATTTGTTATGCCATTACAGGCTCAACAACTTTATGTGATATGATGGAAATGAAATACAAAGAAAAATTAAAAGATGCTAGGTTCTCAGATGCCACTGAAGGTATGCCAGATGAACTAGATACTGACTATCCTTTTATATCTGCGAGGTACTAAATGCCAAGAGCTGCTCATGCATTCTCTAACTTTACTGCTGGAGAACTATCACCACGATTAGATGGTCGAACAGATTTACAGAAATATTTTAACGGATGTAAAACACTTGAAAACATGGTGGTGCATCCTCATGGATCTGTAGCACGAAGACCAGGCACTAAATTTATTTCTGAAATTAAAACCAGTAGTGCAAAAACCAGACTTGTTCCTTTTGAGTTTTCTACAACTCAAACGTATATTTTAGAGTTTGGTAATTTATATATTCGTTTCTATAAAGATAATGGAATTATAACTGAAGCTGCAAAAACAATAAGTGCAATTACGAAAGCTAATCCAGGTGTAGTTACAGCATCATCCCATGGGTATAGTAATGGAGATTATGTTATTATCTCTGGCGTTGTTGGCATGACAGAATTAAATGGCCGACAATTTAAAGTGGCTAATAAAACAACCAACACATTTGAGTTGCAGGATATGGATGGTAATAATTTTAATACATCCTCTCTTACAACTTATGCATCAGCTGGTAGTGCTTATAAAATTTATCAAATCACAACAACCTACGCTACGGCTGATTTGTTTGATTTAAAATTTGCTCAATCTGCTGATGTTATGTATGTGGTGCATCCATCTTATGTAATTCGTAAGATTACTAGAACTGGACATACATCATGGTCAATAGCTAATGTTTCTATTAGTGGATCACCTAATCCGAACTTAAATTCGGCAAGTGATAAATACCCATCATGCGTTAGTTTTTTTGAACAACGCCTGGTGTTTGGTAACAGTAATGATAATCCTCAGACCTTATGGTTTTCAAAGTCTGGTGATTATGAAAACTTTACTACAGGTACAGACTCTGATGATGCCATGATATTTACCATAGCATCTAACCAGGTTAATGCTATTCGTTACTTAGCTGCTTCTCGTTCCCTGCTTGTTGGAACTGTAGGTGGTGAATTTTTAGTTACGGGATCAGATACGGTTGATGGACTAACACCAACCAACATTAATATTCGTAGGCAATCAACGTATGGTTCTGCTAATATTGATGCTATTCCTGTTGGTAATGTTACGCTGTTTTTACAACGAGCTAAAAGAAAAATAAGAGAGTTGGTCTATAACTACGATAGTGATAACTATGTGGCCCCAGATTTAACTATTCTTGCAGAACATATTACTGATAGTTTAATTACTGATATGGCATATCAACAAGAGCCAGATTCAGTTTTATGGTGTACTCGAACAGATGGTGTGTTGATTGGTATGACCTATCAACGAACAGAAAATGTTATTGCCTGGCATCGACATATTATAGGTGGAAAATCGGATTCTGGTAAAACAACATTAACAAAGGCATTGGGCTTTACATCAAACAGCAGTAATGTTTCAACTACCAACAATACTATAACTATAAGTTCTCATGGCTTATCAACTGGAGATGTAGTTTCGTATTATGCAGCATCAAGTCCAATAGCAGGATTAAGACAAGATCGTTTTTACTATGCAATTGCAACAGATAGCAACACTTTAAAATTAGCTTTAACATCGGCAGATGCTACAGCAGGTACAGCAGTATCATTAACATCAACACCAAGCAGTGATACAACTCAGTACATTTACAAAGGTGTAAATATTTTAAACAATACTTTTTATTCTGCTAGTCATGGTTTCGGTAATGATAGTTTTGTTTACTATTATCCTTCAGTGTCAGGAGATGCATTAACAGGCATCTCAACTAACACAAAATATTATGTAGATGTTTTAGATGATAACCAGTTTAAATTATCAACATCATCTAACTTTGCAAGTTATGTTGATATTACAGCAGTTGATACTACAGCTGCTACACACAAATGGCTAACACACGCAAAAGTTGAAACGGTTGCTGTTATTCCATCTGATAATAATGAAGATGAACTTTACATGATCGTAAACCGTTTTATTAACGGAAGCACTAGGCGTTATGTAGAATATTTAACACCATTTGATTATGGTGAAAGCCAACAAGATGCATTCTTTGTTGACAGTGGATTAACTTATAGTGGTGATGCTGATGCAACCATTTCTGGCTTAGATCATTTAGAAGGTGAAACAGTAGATGCCCTGGTTAATGGAGCAGCTCATTCACAAATAAGTGTTAGCTCTGGTGGCGTAACTTTAAGTAGTTCTGCTATGAAAGCACACATAGGATTAAATTATCCATCTGTATTGCAAACCATGAGGGTAGAAGCAGGATCGGCTGATGGTACAGCACAAGGTAAAATAAAACGCATACACGATGTAACATTAAGATTACACAAAACCCTTGGTGCTGAGATTGGTGCAGATTTAGCTAACATGGAACGCATACCTTTTAGGGATAGTTCTATGTTAATGTCACAAGCAGTTGATTTGTTTACTGGTGATAAAGATGCAGAGTTTAGGGGAGATTTTGATAAAGCTGGTTATGTTTATGTTAGGCAAACAAGTCCGTTGCCATTAAACATCGTTGCTATTTACCCACGCTTAACAACATTTGATGGATAAATATACAATCGAAAAATTTAAACCTGAACACGCAAATTACATATTGAGCTTTGGTGAGGTAGAAAACTACAGCAAAGAATATGATACTAAAGATTTAGTGTGTGAAGATTCATGGACAGGATTTTATTTGGGCCAACCTATTGCTTGTGGTGGAATACAGCGTATGTGGGAAGGCGTTGCTGAAGTATGGATTATTATTCAGCATGGTAAAAATAGGCATAAATTTTTTATGCTAAAAAATATTAAAAACAAATTAGAAGAAACAATTAAATTAAGAAATTACAAACGAGTTCAGTCAACCGTAAGAGCCGATTTTAATGAGGGTATTAAGTTTGCTGAATGGTTTGGAATGGAATCAGAAGGTCTTATGAAACAGTATGGGCCTGATGGTAAAGATTATTTAAGATTAGCAAGGATAGAATAATATGTCAGCACCTTTAGTTATTGCAGGAAGTACGGCAGGATCAGCATTACTTGGAGCATCAGCTCAGTATAATGCTGGTAAACAAGCCGAAGCCACAGCACAATTTAATGCAGCTCAAATGAATAGAGATGCAGAACTTGCAGAGCAAGATGCGTTAAGAGTTCAAGAAATAGCAGAGTTTGATTTAGATAGATTTCGTAGATCTATTCGTACACTACAATCAGATGTACGCCATGGTTATGCTAAAAGTGGCGTTGATATTTCTGAAGGTACACCGTTTGATGTGATCCAGGCAAATTACGAAATGGCAAAAGATGATGAGTATTTAATTCAATATGATGCCGATGTTCGTAAAGCAGCACTTTATAATCAAGCTGAAGGTGCAAGGTTCCAGGCAAAAGCTGAAATCCAAATGGGCAAATATGCTAAAACTGGTGCTAAGTATAGAGCTATGGGAACTTTACTTGGTGGAGCAGCAGACGCTGGAGAACAATACATGATGTTAAGTTAGGATAAAATATGGCAATTAAAGTTTACACTCCACAAGTAAATGTGAATAAACAGAGTTCATTTATTGAATCACAAAAATTACCAAGAGATTATGGTCAAGATGTTTTTGAAGGCATCCAGGGTTTAGCTCAAGGAGCAAGTGATGTAGCAGAATTTTTTTTCCAAAAAGAACAGCTGAAACAAAAAACAGAAAAAGATAAAATTATTAATGATATTAGAGAGGAAAGTATAAGAGTTGAAAATGAAATGGATAATCCTAATGGGGAATTTCAAGGTGACTTTACATCTTCTAATATGGATGAGTTTTTTGATAGTTATATGGATAACTATATTAAAGAACAAACTTTAAATTTATCAGGTAATTTTAAACAAGAGGTTATTAACACAGCAAACTCACAAATATTACAAGCAAAATCAAGAATAGGAACAACTCAAACCAACATATTAAAAAATGAAGCATTAACAGGAGCTGTTCAAGCTATAAACAAAGCAATTGATGAAGTGGATTATAATAGTACAGCTTCTGTATCTATTACCTTTGATACTTTTAATAACGAAATGGAAGCTATTGCTGGTCTTGGTTTATATGATGCCTTACAACTCGAAGAACTTAGAACAGATACACTTGGCCGTTTATTAGAAAAAGCCATTACTAGTAAAAGTCCTGTAACAGGTTATGTTGATTATGAAGAACTATTAACAGGAGAAAAAGTTGATCCTATTTTAAGTCCAATCCTGGCAATGTTGGAAAATGATTTAAAAGCCAGGGATGTTTTTGATGCCGTTAATATTGCAAAAATTAATCGAATTGAAAACGAACAAAATAATTTTAAAGCATCAGCATTAAATTGGGTAAATGAAAATCAAGACATTATTCAGGGGCTAAATTCAAACGATGCTATGGTTAGAGCTGAGTCTTGGAATCAAATACAAGCAGCTCATACATTAAATTTAATAACAACAGATTTATATACTTCCTATGCAAATATAGCCAATTCCTTTGGATCATTTGCTGTAGTTGATGACATGGCAGTTATAATGGATCTACAAAATAAAATTAGCACGAAAACATTAACATTAGATGATTTAGCAGGTATTGACCGTTCAAAAATAACACAAGCTACTTACAACTCAATGTTTTCAACAGTAAATACATATCATAATGCACAACAATCTGATGCTCGAACTTATTTGTATTCTATTTTTAATGTTGAAACAGCAATGTTAGATTCAAATAACTCAGATCATCAAGTCATATCTGCTATTATTAAAAAAGTTGATGGTGATTATGCTCAATATATGTTGGGTGATATGGAGGCATTAAATGCAGAATATCCTGATAAAGATATTTCTAAAATGCCGTTCAGTCAATTTTCTATTTATGCTGCCAACGAAGCATTTAAACAAGCAAAGAATGTTAGGATTAATGCTTTAATTGCTAAAGTAAAACAATTTAATGAATATTTCTTAGGCCCCGATTCACTCTATCCTTACCTTCCCCCTTTGAATGCTAAAAATATTAATAAATGGTTTCTTGAAGCAATAGAAAAAGGAATGCCTTTAGAGGATGAACAAGAGTTAAGAGGTATGTTTACGATATATAACGATTTATTAGATGGATGGACAAGTGAGTGAAATTAAATCATTACTTAATGACATTGATCCTAACCCAGAGAAAACTCATAATGATTATATAAATACTCAATATGATGTTTCTGTTTACGAGTATGTCTATGATCCTAGCTCTAAAAATGTAAAACCTAAAAAGTTAGATCTGTTTGGCACTCAAAACCCAAAAAGTATTTATTATGATCCATCTGGTGATCGTTTAGAAAATTATATTAAAGAACGCTATATAAACGCACCAACAACAATTACAAAAACTATTGCATCAGAAACACCACGAGTAGCAGCTGATATAATAGATACAATATTTGAAGAATTTACTGACTTTGGAGACAATGTTTTATTTTACATGAATAAGTATAATCCTACTCGTGCTATTCGTGAATACCCTCTACCTGATGAAAAAAATATTTATTTTAATCAGGAGACAGGTAAAGGAAATATAAGAACAGCTTGGGATTATTATAGAAATTTTGGTGGTTTAATCAGTGAGCAAACTATGCAATCTGCTGAACCCCAAACAGCAACAGGTGATTTTACAGCTGATGTTGGAGCTTATTTAATTCCTTGGACTCAAGGAATGAAGATAGTTAAGACACCTGAGTTAATTAAAAAAGGGGGCAATTGGTTAGATCAAGCATATAAATGGGCTATTTCAGGAGCTGCTGTAGATTTTATTTATGGAGCTGAAGAAACTGAGGATCAAGGGCTATTAACAAGTTTAACAGGATTTAGTGCAACAGAACAATCTGGTTTAAAACAATTGATGCATAATAGCTTTTTATCAGGTGAAGATGCAGAACAGTTTGCAAATCGTTTAGATTATTCAATTAGTGGAGGTATATCCAGTGGATTGTTTTCAGTTGGATTTAGTGGATTAGGTCATATATTTAAAAGTTCTTACTACACAGCATTTCCACAAAAAGCTGTTGAAGGTTTAAAAAAATCTTTTATTAGAGAACACGGTATAAAAGCTACTAAGTTTATAGAAAAATTAAAT
>CEUA01205752.1_pt1 | contig 12042 bp, 15 predicted proteins | sample 361541 | NCBI WGS metagenome assembly CEUA01 (sample SAMEA2623079, study PRJEB7988) | marine metagenome | isolation source: saline water (ENVO:00002010), including
ATCAAAAAAATCGCCATCAATTTCTATTGGTTGTTTAGTTTTTAGTATGATTTTGTCTGTTTTTTTAAGAATCACATCTGGGTCGGTTAAATGGAGTCCTTTTTTTGCTAAGAAAAATAGTTTCATAGCTTTAACTTTTGTTACTTTAAATATTTGTACATTTAATAAACCATCCTGCAAACTTGATTTTGGTGATATATTCCAACCACCACCAAAAAATTGACCATTGCATATTGAAACATTGAAGGCTTTTGAGTCAAAATTAAAATTATTAGTATCTAAATCAAATAATGAGTCTTTAGCTGTTAATAGCTTTACCCAAAAACTAATTGGATAACGAAAACGTCTGAATATAAGAGGTAATTTTTCACTGAAATTAACTGTTTCAGCCAAAAATCCATAATTTAAGACATTAATAAAATATTTTGAATTGTTATTTGATTCAACTAATGCAGTATCAATAAGATAGTTTTCATCATTTTTTATTCTTAAAATAGCTTCATCAATATTATTTGGCATTGCAAATGTTCTTAAGAAATCAGATCCACTTCCAGATGATATACAAGCAACTTCAGGTAGGTTAATCTTATTATTTAATAGAGAATTAATTAAAGAATTTAAAGTACCGTCACCACCAATTCCACAATAGACATATTTCTTAGAATCAGTAAATTCTTTAATTATTAGATCTACTTCATTAATTTTTTTAGTAGCAAATATTTTTGCTTTTAAACCATGTTCTATAAATTTGTTTTCTAATTCTTCTTTTTTGTAATTCTTCCCTCTTGAATTTTTATTATAAATTACTATATATGTTTTCATAACATTGTCTTTTGTATTAATTTATTATTAAACATTTTATTTATTTGTTTAAACTCTTCAATATTAAAAATATTATACATTTTTAATGACAATTCTGATGCTTCTTTCGCAGCCCTAATAAAATCACCTATGTTTAAATTAAATTTATTTACTACATATTCTAAATTTTGAGTATGTAAGTATTCATTAAAAACACTGAACCAAGATACGTCTATTGATGTTCTGTTTTTTAATCCGTTAAATGTCTCTAATTTATTTATTTTTTCTTGAGCAATAACAAATTTTGTATATAAGTGATTATGTTTATCATGTATAGAAAATTCATATTTTGAATTTGATAGACCAGAACAAAGAAGCATTAAATAAAATTCAATTTCATTTTTTTCTTTAAGTATTTCAAGTCCAGGTATAAATGTATCTCTATATGTTTCAGTTAATATTTTTCTTTTTAAATCTGATTCAAAATATTTTAATTCTTTAAGTATTTCAAGTTTGGATCTAAATATGTTTTCTAATTCTTTGGTGTCAAAGTTGTTTTGATATGAGTAGAAACTTTTATTAATTAATTCAATTGCTTCTTTTGTTTCATATTTATTAGTTAAATTTAAAATTGAAGAATAGGTAATAGAAAATGACGAAGTAAGAGTGCTTGGTTTTAAAGTGAATAGTTTATCGTACCAATGTGTATCAATATTCTTATCATAATTTATAAAAGCATATCCTTTTGTATCAATTCCTCTTCTTCCAGCCCTTCCTGTTAATTGTAAAAACTCAGACTGATTTATAAGTCTTGTTTTTATTCCGTCATACTTATAAGGTGAATCTATAACAATAGATTTTGCAGGTAAATTTAAACCTAAAGCTAATGTTTCAGTAGCAAAAAGAATATCTATAAATCTATGTAAGAATAAATATTCAATAAATTCTTTAACAATAGGCGCTAATCCAGCATGATGAAAAGCTATTCTTCTTGTCCACATCCAATAAAGCTCATCTAAATTAAGAAGATTATATTCTTCATCGTCTAAAGAATTAAATACAGAATTAAATATATCTTTTAATTCTGTATTCTTTCTTTGTTTAGGTCTAGTTGTTGTTGCTTGTCTAGCTTTGGACTCTACCCTATCCCTTGAAAAGTAAAAAAAGATTGTTGGCGTTAATTTTTTACTATCTAGGTAATTAATCTGATTAGACATTAAAGGTTTCTTATGTTTTATGTATTTATTTTGAAATTTAAATGTTCTCTTATTTTTATTATTTTTTGATGATTTTATAGTGTATATCTTTTCATTTTTATTTTCTGTAGCTACTAATTCTACATCCAATGGTACTGGCCTTATTGAAGACTCAACAAGGTGGGTAGGACCTCGTAACGAAACTAACCAATTTAAAAATTCATGTTTATTATCTATTGTTGCTGACAATGAAAGCAATTTTATTTTTTTCGGTAAATGAATTATTATTTCTTCCCATGTTGTTCCTCTTTCTGAATCTCCTAAGTAATGTACTTCATCAAGTATTACCATTCCAATATTTTCAAGTCTTTTATCATTTGAAAAAATCATATTTCTAAGTATTTCTGTTGTTCCAATTACTAAAGAAGCATTAGGATTAATTGTTCTATCTCCAGTTAGTAAGCCTGTTTCTAATCCAAGGTTCTTAAAATCATTATATTTTTGATTAGATAAAGCTTTGATAGGTGTTGTGTATATAACATTTAATTCCTCTGATATAAATTTTTCAACAGCTTTTTCAGCTATTAAAGTTTTACCTGAACCAGTTGGTGCAACAACTAGTACATTTAAATTTTGATATAAAGATTTAATGGCATCTTCTTGAAATTTATCTAATACAAATTCCACTATTTTGTTTTTTTATGTAATAAAATCATTAACTCAATAAGAAGATACATCGGAATAGCAAATACAAAAAGTGTAATAGGATCACCAGTTGGGGTTATAACAGCAGATAAAATCAAGATAAATATAAAAAGTTCAGGTCTATTTTTTGTAAAATTAGCAACTTTAATAATATTTTTATTTAATAAAAATAGGACAACAAGAGGAAACTGAAATGAGATTCCAAATAATAAGGAAATTCTTATTATAAATTGAAAATAATTTTGGGACCTAAGTAATATCTCATTCTCATTAAAAGACAATAAAAATTCAATTCCAACATGACTTATTGTTAAAGCTGAATATATGCCAAAGTAATACAAGAAAGTAAAAGATAGAAAATATAAATAAAAAGAGAGAGAACTCATATCTATTGCTGGTTTGATAAAAAATCCTAAATTAATAATTATTAGTGGGAATAAGATAGACAACGATATTAAAAGAACATTAGTAATCTTTACCTGAAATCCTTCGTAAATAGTAATTGCAAATATATTATCCACACTATAGCCAGCATCGATTAATGGCTTTGTTAGGAAATCTAGAAAATAGGAATAATTATTATAAACTAGAGAAGAAAATAGAATTAACACAGCAACAGAAATGATAAGACGAACGTTCAACTCTTTTAAATGATCAAAAAAAGGCTTTTTCATTCTTCCTCAGAATTAGATCTATCAATCCAAATCCATTTTTCTTCTAAACTCAGATCACCTACAATTTCTCTTTTAGGTCCAGATTGATATTTTTTTAATGTTCTGTATATTTTTTGTATTTTGTTCTTATCTGTTATTCCGATAGTAATTATTAAAATAATAATTAATTCAATAAAACTCATTAAATTAAAAGTTTCTGTATTGTATTAATTCTTTTCATAACATCAACTTTAACTACATCAGGTGAAATAACTTTAGCTGTATTAAAGTTTTCAATAAAGAACTCTACCGCTATATTTTTATTTCTAAATTTTGAAATATAATGATTACTATTTTTTTTATATTTATAATTATTTAATTTGTTTAATACTGTTTCATCACTTAAATTAAAAGTAACTTCTATTTGGGAACTTATTTTTTTGGTCTTTGATACCATATGATTATTTTCACCTACTGAAACTATCCTATTGATTAAAAATGTTTTAACTTTCTTATCATTTAAATCATACGCTTCTAAAATTGATCCATCGATATTTGATGCTATAAACAATGGCTCTACTTCATAAAGTTCTGGTTTGGTATTTCCTAATTTAATGTAATTAATTTTAGTTATTTTATTTAATATTATATTTTTATTGTCTTTTTCATTATTTTCATCAAAATCAAATAAATTAAATTCTTCCTTGAGAGATTTATTAAACGAATTGAGATCTTTCTTGGATATATTCTTAAATGTTAAATCAATATCAATACTATTTAACAACGTATAAATTTTAAAAAGTTCAAGATCTGTTATAGTTTCAAAATCATATATTTCATTAGAATTATTAAATGTAACTTTATTATTTGTAGTATCTAATTCAAAGTTAAAATAATATTCTCCATTGATTGAATAAATATCAGATAATATATTTAATAAATAAATTAATTCATCATTGTTCACATTTGCCTTATCAGCTAAGTTTTTTAGTTGCCACTCATCTTTAAGTTTTATAATAGAAATTAAGTTTGCAAATATTGTTAAGTTAATATTCTTACTCATTAAGTAACTCCAACAATGACGTTTTACTTTTTTTATCTAATTTAATTTTTTTTGGATTAGATAATAATAAAAATTTTAATAAGCCATACATATCATATGTTGTGAGATCTAGTTCCAATGTATTATCAATGTATTTTCGTGAAGAAACTGAATGGTTAAATAAATTTTTGTAAATAACATATTGTTCTTTTTGTATATAAATTGATATTTTGATTAAGTTACTATTATCCTCCCAAGAAAAATTAATAGTCTTATATGATTTATCATGTAAATCAGACTTATTTCCAATTTTTAAATTCCTTATTGATTGTAGTTTGAAAGTTTTTAAATACTTATTTTCTTCTGCTCCAAGGTACCAACTATTATTATGATATTTTATTCCCATTGGGTAAACTTTTCTTAATTTATTGTTGTAATCAAATGAAACTCTTTTTTTATCATAGATCGCATTTGTTAATTTCGATATATAACTTAAATTATCTAAATTTTCATTTTTTGAATTTACATTATTTTTAATTAAATGATAAGTATTTATAAAGTCATTGAAATCAATCTTGGGATTATTTTTTATTTTATTAACAATATTTGTTCCTGTAATATTGTATCCCTCTTCAATTGACCATTTATCATTTTTATAATCCAAGCTATAACCCATCTCCCTTAAAAGTACCTTGTCTCTTTCAAATGATCTTTTAAAAGCAGTATCCGATAAGTTCCTATACTCTTCTAAATTATCTTTTATATATTCTGTTGTCACAATCGAAGATTGGGAATTAAATAGCGTAAGTAAAGAAATACATCTTTTTAGTACATTTCTCACATTTTTTTCTTTTTAGTCTTTATATACATATATATATTGTACAAATTTATTATTATAAATTTTATTTCATGTATTTGCGTATACCTTATTTAATGTAAAATACTACTTATGAAAGTTTGGATAGATCAAGATCTTTGTACCGGAGATGGTTTATGTGAAGAAATAGCACCCGATGTTTTTGTTGGTTTAGACGATGGTCTTTTTTATGTAAAAGAAGGCGACAAAGTTTATTCTGAAGAAAATGGCAATGTTGGAGGTGCTGAAGGAGTTGCTGTTGTTCCAAAAGGACAAGAGGATGGAGTTATAGAATCAGCAGAAGAATGCCCTGGTGAGTGCATTATGATTGAGCCTGACTGATTATTAAATAATAAATCGGCTCGAAACAATAAATCCCGTATGACCGACCATCTCATTTTTAGGTCTTAATATATTATCTTTTGCAATCCAATAACGTTCTAAATTTTCTTTTATTTCTATATTTCTAAAATTATTGTCTTTTAAAACATTTGTTAATTTTTGTACTTGAGAAATAGAAGGCAAATATGACACCCATGAGATTTCATTTTCTATTTTATTATTAATAAAGAATTCCCAAGGTTCAGGAACATCAGTAATAATAGTATCTATGTCATCAGGTATATCAGTAATTGAGAGGTTTAAAAGTTCATTTTCAATTAATTCTAAATTATAATCATGATCGTTTCGAAGTGAAGAAATAAATCTTGTAATTGTTTTGTTAGCTCTGTATTGATTCTTCTTATCAGAGTCAACTGAAATAAGTTTTCCGTCATTTCCTAGAATTAATATTAGAAACAATGTCAAAGCACCAGAACCAGTACCTATTTCTAATACTTTAGAATTATTCTTAATATTTGCATCAACTATTATGCTTCCAACATCTTTTGGATAAATAATTTGAGGTCCTCTTCGCATTAATAAAACAAATTCTTTATATGTTGGTGTGTAAATTAAATATTCATTTCCTGTTGATGAAATAATAGTTGTTGGAATGGCTTTGATATCGTTATAGAATATTTTTCCATCATTTGTTATAAAATGATCATCGCGTTTAACCACAGTTAGATATTTTTTATTTTTTGATTCTATAACAATTAAAGAATTTTCTATTTCCATTTAAACTATAAAAGCAATAAAAAATATGAAATGGTTGATAATAGAACTCCAGCAGAAATTGCTATGGCTATAATTTTTTGCATAGATTTATTCATTTTTTTCTTCTAAGTTTTTTTTTAATATTTTTATATTTTTCAACTATTCTCCCTAATAGGATACCCAAAATTAAAAAAGATACTAACTTTGAGTTATCGGAGTTGATTGAATTTTTTAAATTATTATATTCTTCTTTAAATTCATTCATTTTAAGATTCTCCAAATAATTGTAACAAATGTAACTATACATAGAAAAGCCATCGCAAAATAGCTCATAGCCTGTAGGAAATAATTCGTATTAAAATATTGTGACAAGATTGAACTTACTCCAATAATTAAAAAGAACATAGCTATAGCTAGATAATTACCTGTTTTAAAATTTCTTTTTAAACTTTTGAAAGACTTTTCTACTTCATCAATAGTTTCTTCTTTAAAGTTTTGCAACAATTTATCTGCGGCTCTTATAGCATTAGAGGGTATATTAAATAAATTATCCATTTTTTCTATTATCTATAATAGTTCCAATAACACCTTGGATTGTTGCAGCAACAGGTAATGCTAATACAGCTCCAACTGCTCCTATAGTGTATGCTCCAAATAAAGTAGAAAACACAGCAACTGCAGGATGTATTTCCATAGTTGATTTAGTTATTCTCGGACTAACTAAATAATTTTCAACAAATTGATATAAAATTAAAACTAATAAAGTATAGAGAATATAAGAATTGCCTAATGATATAGAAGCAAGAACTGGAACAATTCCTCCTAAGAAAGTACCAACAACTGGTATCAACTGAGATAAAATACCTGCAGAAATCCCTAAAGCAACGGCTGATGGTAATCCTATTAGAGCAAAAGATATCGAAAAAACAATACTAGCTAAAATTGCTAATATAACTCTAGCAACTATAAATCCACCGGCCTTTGAAACACCTATAGTCCATACTTGATCAATAGCATTAGAGTATTTGTTATCGAGAGATTGTTTTAACTTTATTCTCCATTGCTCACCTTCAGAAATCAAATAATATGCAAAAAAGAAAATAATAAAAAAATGTCCTAACGCGCTAAGAAATCCCTGACCAGCAAATACTACTGTATTACCTACTGCGCTACCGTAATTTTTAATAAATGAGTTAAATTGACTTTCTAAATCTAGTGACTGGTTAGATATTGTAAAACCTTCACTATTAATATATTCCAAAATATTGTCTAAATACGTTGGTAGTTGAGTTGACAGAAAATATAGCTCTTCAACCATTACGGGTATTATCGAAAGTAATGTACCTGAAATAATTAATAAAATTGAAACAACAGTTATAAAAGCAGCAAATTTTCTTCCTGATTTTTTTGACAATCTGTAAACTATTGGCTCAGCTAATACAGCTAAAACAACAGCAACAAATAGATCAAAAACTAATGATCTAACTCTTAAAAAAACTATTACGGAAAAACTTATAACAGCAATATATATAAAGACTCTATTTAATAATTCTTGCCTTGTTTCGCCTTTTGGTATATTCACAATTATTTGACCTTACTAATCGTTCTAGAGTTACGACTAAGTGCAACAATAGAGATAAAAAATACTGTAATAACAATAGAAAAATACATTTCAAATGTTGTAATTGTTGAATATTGATAATTTCTTAAACCTAAAGAAAATATTTGAAAAATTGCAGCAACTAATAATATTCTATTTTTAATATCAGCTCTTCTGATTGTTGTATTTAATAATATTATTCCAGTAGCAAGTTTTAAAAAAGCTTCAAAAGTATTGCCAGTTAAAAAATATAAATCTCTTAAAGTAAAAAATCCAGATAAGCCAACACCACCGAGTGTAATTTGCAATATACCAATTAAAATTAAAAGTGAAGAAAGCCAAGAAAGAAAGAAATTACTATATGATAATTTAGCTTTCATTGGAGATGGCCATGGTTGTAATGGATTAACCCTTTGAACAAATTTTGTAGATAATTTAAATACTTTTCTTTCATAATCTCCAAATAAAATAACTACAAGTAAAAGAAAAATAGGATAGTAAATTACATTTAAATTAAAAATATACATTATAAATAATATCGTTATATGCCATAAAAATAATGTATAAATATTTGAATGAAAATAGTTAAAAACAATCCAAGTCTTTTTATTTTTTAGTATTTCATCAATTGATTTTCTAAAAAAAAGAAAAATTGATATAAGACCTATTGATGAAAGTAAATAATATATAGTAGGTGGATCTTCATTACTTTGATTAGTTAACCTATAACCAGAAACTGACATAAGATCGCTTGAGGTATTTAATTTGTAAAATAGATAAATATATGAAATTAAAGAAGCGGTAACAAAAATAGACGCTTTAAATTTAAAAATTTTTCCATCTGCAAAAAAATAACCAAGCTGATGAATTGTTAACCAAAATAATAAATAGTTTAAAAGTTTTACATAAGATAATGAAATAGGAAAATTTACTGTGTCTATAGCGACAGTTAGAAATATAAAAGATACAACAGTAAGGTAAGGATTTTTTTTATGTAAATAAATTGTTATTGGGCAGAAAATTACTACAACCAAATATATTGCTATAACCCAGAGAGGCCACATAAGAAACTCAGTTATTGTAAGAATTCCATCATCCTGACTTGTTAAAAATAATGGTATATTTATAACTTTAGAAAATATATTAAGCAAGATCGTAATTGCTGTAATCCAAACTAAAACAGGCCCTATAACACTATTTACTCTATCTGTAAGAAATTTCCATTGGCTTCCATCTCGACCAACATTTGAATACCAAGCTATTTTATTTGAGAAACCTGTAGAAAAAAAGAATAAAGAAGTACCTGTAGTAAACCAAGTGTATCTTGTTTTTAGTGAATTTGTAAGAGAGCCATTGTGTACTAATACTTCTCCTGCTGAATCTTTAAATTCAAGAAGGAATTCTGTATTTATAATTATCATAAGTAAACCAATAACTTTAATGAAATCTATAAACCGCTCTCTAGATATTGAAGTATTGTTTGATTCATTTACAATATTTCTAAAACTAGAAATACTAGGTAGAAATAAATTAATTACTTGCTTCATAATAAATATTTTACATGCCTTAAGACTATTGAATAGGAATATAATTACTATGTGGAAATTGTACTTTATCAACCGGAAATAGCTGGAAATGTAGGTGCTTGTATAAGGTTATCTGCAAATACAAATATACCTTTAAACATTATCAAACCCTTAGGTTTCAATTTTCAAGAAAATAAAATAAGAAGAGCAGGATTAGATTATCACGACTTAGCTTCAGTAAGTATGTATGAAGATTGGGATAATTTTAAAGAAAAAATAAATTTAAAGAATGTTGCGTTTTTGTCTACAAAAGGAAAGAAAAATATTTGGGATGTGGAACTAAAAGATTTCTCACATCTAATTTTCGGACCTGAATCTGTAGGTTTGCCAGATGAAATAATAGAAAATAATGAAAACATTATCACAATACCCATGTCTAGTGAATCAAGGAGTATCAACCTTGCTAATGCTGTATCTATTGTTGCATATGAGTTCTTAAGGCAAAATTATGAAAAATAAATTATTAAATTATAATTAAAAAGTGTAATGCCAAGTTTTGATATAACATCTGAATTTAACTCGCAAGAAGTTTTAAATGCAATAGATCAGATGAACAGAGAAATAGTAAATAGATATGATTTTAAAAATACGAATACATCTGTAAATTTTTCTAATGACATTATTTCACTAAGAAGTAGCACTGAAGAAAGATTAAAGGCTGCTGATCAAGTTTTAAGAGAAAAATTTGTAAAGAGAAATGTTTCAATAAAATTTTTATCTAATTTTAGTGACGAAGAAACACCTTCAGAAGCAAAAAGAATGTATATATTAAAATCGGGTATTGATAAAAAAATATCAAAAAATATAGTCAAAGATCTTAAAGAGTTTTCAAAAAAATTACAAAGTTCAATTCAAAACGAATCAATTAGAGTTGCTTCTAAAAAAAGAGACGAATTGCAAGAGGCTATAAGTTTTCTTAAAAGTAAAAATTATAATGTGCATTTAAATTATGGGAATTTTAGAGATTAAATCGTTTCGTTAAGTTTTTATAAATTAATCGTGAAAAAATAATTGAAATAATAAACACTGGAAGCGAACCATAGATACTTAAATTATATTTTTTTGTTAGGAAATATGCTATTAAAACAATTAGTAATCCATAAATTGCTCGAAAGATTGAAAAAAATATAAACGACTTAAATAATTTATTTGATAAGATTTTACCTTTTTTCAATTTGGAAATAACTTATATCTATTTTGTGAAAAAATCTTATAAACCGAATAGCTTAAGGTAGGTGGAATTATTTTTAATATTTTAATAAATTTATAAAAGCCACCTAAATCATATATTGATTCAATAATTGCTTCATTTGCATAATATTTTATTTGATTTTTCTCGTACACTAATTCATCTTTTGATAATTCTTTATGGCTAAGAACTGTCTGTTTTTCTAATTGTATATTTGAATTTTTATTTTTTAGAAAATTTGCATATCCATTACATACTTTACAATTAGTATCTATATAAATTTTATTCATTTGAATCAAAACCTAAACTTAATGAATTAACACAATATCTAAGGCCAGTTGGGTTTGGTCCATCATTAAATATATGTCCTAAATGAGAATCACAATTTTTACAGTTTATTTCAATGCGTTTCATACCAAAAGAGTCGTCTTCTTTCCTAGTAACTGTTTCACCTATAGCATCATAAAAACTTGGCCAACCCGTACCAGAATCAAACTTAGTCTCTGATTCAAATAATTTTTTACTACAAACAATACACTTATATATACCTTCTCTTTTTTCATATAATAATTTGCCAGAAAAAGGTGCTTCAGTTCCACAATTCTGAGTAACCTCTATCTCCTCTTCTGACAAATGTTTTTTGTTAATAGACATAATTTTATTCTATATTATTCTGGGTTAAAATAAATATCACCAACAGAATTATCTATATTTTGTATTTCTATTTTTAATTCATTATTTAATTTGACTATTTCTGCATCTGTTAAATTATCTAAATAATCAATTGAAACTAATGCTAAATAACTATTCGTTCCTATTGATACAATTTTTAGAGACGTTAGTTCGGAAACATTCTTATTACTAGTTATAGTTTTTCTTATTTTATCTTGACTATATTGATTTATGCTTTCACCAGTAATTAGATGTTTCATCTCATATCCTAGAAATAATCCAGAGATCATTAGAAGTACACCTATAAGAATTGAGCTAACTGCATCGTATATTGGATTTCCCGTAAAGTTTGATAGTAAGGTACCTACTAATGCAATGAATAGTCCCATAGTTGCAGCAAAATCTTCTATAACGATAGCTATAAGAGGACCGTCTGTTGATTCTTTTAGTAATTTAAATATTGATTTATTTTCTTGATCAGTTTTCTTAAGTTGTTTAACTGCTTTGTATAAAACAAATGATTCAAGAATAATTGATACTGTTAAAACAATTATTGATATATATAAATTCTTTAACTCATGTGGGTGAGAAAGTGCCTGTATCCCATGCTCGAGAGAAACTAATCCTCCAATAGTAAAAATTAA
>CEUA01037856.1_pt1 | contig 12040 bp, 10 predicted proteins | sample 361541 | NCBI WGS metagenome assembly CEUA01 (sample SAMEA2623079, study PRJEB7988) | marine metagenome | isolation source: saline water (ENVO:00002010), including
CAGTATTTGCAACTGGTTACTTCGGAAGGTTTTGGTGGTGGAGATTTCTGGGTGCCACTAGACGAAACTGTGCGCCCCGGAAAATCTTGGCAACTGGTTTCTGGATTTGAATGGGATCCTGCTCCATCTTATTTTTTCAGCATAGAAGGCTATTATACGGACTTATCCAGGTTAGTCATTATTGACACGGAAAACGTAGTAGACATAGAAAGACCTCGTTCAAAAGATATCTTTAAGACAGAAGGTAAAGGCTACGCGACCGGTGTCGAAATATTTATAGAAAAACGGAAAGGTGCTTCACGAGGATGGATAGGATATACACTGGGCTGGACCCGACGACTTTTCGACGAAATAAACGAAGGTAGATCATTCCCTCCCAAATATGATCGCAGACATAATATTTCATTTACAGGAACTCATCAAAGGAATAAATGGACCTTGAGCAGTAGCTTCGTCTATGGTACAGGCCAAGCTTTTACACCAGCTTCTGCAAGGTATTCGCTTCGAGATCCAGCTACCGGATTATTTTCTGACCGAGCTCTAGCTGGACGAAGAAATACCGCTCGCCTTTTGCCTTACCATCGCCTCGATATCGGCCTTCGTCGCAAAACAAGTGTTTTTGGGGCAAACGGAGAATACTATTTTCAAATTTTTAACGTGTATAGTCGTCGGAACGAGTGGTTTGTTCAATACGATACGGAAAATCCACAAACAGAACCGAAAGTAATAAAAATGTTACCCATAGTGCCGACATTTGGTCTCAATTTCTCATTCTAATTTGCTATGTTAATAATTTATTTAGCCTTACCTATCCTACTATCATGTGCTACTGATCGCAAATCGGGAGACCTATTCGGTCCAAGTGAGGCAGGGACTCTTGTTGTAGATGCAGTACTGATTGTCGGTCAACCTTTGCCAGAAATATTCCTATATGAAACAGCGGCATTAGACCAGCCTTTTCAAAGAAAAGATATAGCAATAAAGGATGCTCAAATCCTAGTAACAAGTGATGATCAAAGTTTCAATTACCGTGTTGACAAAGATTCTACGGGAAGATATCTACCGACTGAATCGCCCATCATAACGCCGAATACTTTTTATAGTTTGGAAATAGATATTCCTGATGGGAGACAATTACGCGCTTCGACAACTACACCCGACCAGATACGTGTCAATAAATTGTTGCTTCTAGACGAAAACGACCTTTCAACCCAACGTGAACTTCTTCTGTTTTCAGGTACAGCTTCGACACCATTCGATGCACCTCAAAATCAAATAAATTATAGAGATGGTATAATTGAAGCTGTTGTCGGACCTATCAATGTACCCGCATATCAACTAGCAATATTCAATCTCGAAACAGATTCTGAACTTCTTCTACAGGCAGATTTTTTAGATGAGGATGATTTAGCAAAAATAGAACGATCTGGAGCTTCACCACCTCTTTCAATTAGAAATGGACGAGCAAGATTACCGTGGTTCGGAGTAGCTTATGAGGGAAAACATTTGTTTAAAATATACGCGATTGAAGAAAATTGGTTCGATTTTATAAGGACAGATCCTGACGGTAATCGCGATAGTGGAGGCGGACTATTAGGTGAACAGTTTCAAAGACCTAAGTTTAATATCGAGGGAGGTATTGGTATTTTTGCCTCCGCCTCGGTTGACTCTGTTGGTTTTACTATAAAAGGGACAAATTATTAATTCAATTCATCAGCCACTCTGTGAACATCTGCATGAAAATCGGCCGTCAGCTCTGGAGTTGACGCATAGCCTCCAGCCATCAAAATGACCGTAGGAATAGAGAGCTCTCGAATCGAGCCTAATACATATCTTTCCCGTTTTAACAAACCTTGACGACTTAAGTTGATCCGACCATATCGATCTCCGGCAACAACATCAACTCCAGCTAAATAGAATATGATATCTGGCTGAGCCAGGTTTAAAACCTTCGGTAAATGTATATCTAGAATATCCAAATATTCGGCATCATTAGTCCCATCATTTAATTCCACATCGAGGTTAGAATTCTCTTTTACAAAAGGATAATTTTTTGCACAATGCATTGAAAAAGTAAACGTATTCAAATCGTCTCTAAATGCCGCCGCGGTCCCATTCCCCTGATGAACATCCAGGTCAATAATTAAAGTCCTCTTAACCTCATCTTCTTGCATTAAAATTTTCGTTGTTACTGCCATGTCATTTAGTACACAAAAACCTTCACCATGATCTGGAAATGCATGATGGGTTCCTCCAGCTAAATTAGCTGCGAAACCATCCTTCAATGCCATCCTAGCAGCCATAAGTGTACCTTGAACAGCCAAACGTGAGCGCCGAACTAATGCATTTGACCATGGCAAACCCAGACGTCTTTCCTCACTACTACTAAGACCGCCATTTCGCAATTTTTCTAAGTATTCTATGCTATGGACGAGGTTTAGATCTTCCCAGGAAATCTCATTGGGTTCGTAAACATCTGCTAAAGACAACAAATCCTCTTGTAAAAGAATAGTATGGAGACAACTGAATTTTTTCATGGGAAATGTATGCCCAACAGGTAACGAAATGGTATAACCTGAACTATAACTAACTCGCACCACAACCTCCTATTTACCGAATATTTCTTCGAGTTCCGTTACCAAAACTTATTCTCCATTACGTATTCAACTAAATTTTTTAGATAGTTATTCATGTTGTATTAATTCAACATTTCCGACAATGCAGTTTCTAAATTCGAATCATCGAATTTAAAGCCTTCTCTCAATAATACATCTGGAATCACTCGTTGACTCGATAGTAGGACTTCATCAACCATTGAACCAAATAATAAGCGCAGTGCGAAGCTAGGAACGGGGAACAGCGCAGGCCGACCCAAAACCTTTCCGAGGATTCGAGTAAATTCTTCATTTCTGACTGGAGATGGAGATACAATATTGATCGGTCCCTTAGAATTCGAATTCTCCAACATAAACATCAACGCTGAGACCGCATCTGAAAGCGTTATCCAACTCATATAATGGTGACCAGCACCTAACTTCCCACCTACACCTAACCGAAATGGCAACAACATTTTACCCAAAGCTCCTCCCCTAGGAGAAAGAACGATCCCGAAACGGGCAGATATAACACGTTCAATCGACGCCTTGGAAGCCATTTTCTCCCAATCCGACGTAAGATCTGCTAAGAATCCTCTTCCGACACTACTACGCTCTGTTAATTTCTCATCTAGTCTATCTCCATAGATGCCGATCGCAGAGGCACAAATAAATACTTTGGGATTCACATTCGCTTCTTTGAGTATCTCAACAAGCAATTCGGTACTGAGAATACGACTCGACCGCAATTCTTCACAAACAGAGTCTGACCAACGTCTATCAGCTATAGGAGCTCCTCCCAAATGAATAACCCCGTCAATAGAAGAAACATCCTTAAGGTTAATTTTTCTATTAGGAATATCCCATTGAATTTCATCACTGGAAAAAGGTTCGCGCCGAACCAAGCAAATAACGCGGTGGCCTTCTAAACGCAACCTATTAACCAACTCTTTACCAATCAATCCATTACTTCCACCAATTAGCACATTCATTTCTGTAAGTCCTGCCAAGAGCTCCGAATCGCCTCGGCAACTTGTCGACGTTCATCTACGGGACCTATTGTAATTCGAATACAACGATTTAGCGGAAAAACACTAGGCATTCGTACAAAAACTCTTCTTTTTATAAGCTCAGAAAAAAACTCTGTTGCACACTTGGTGGAACCTAGATCCATCGCAATAAAATTGGTGGCTGAAGGTATTACAGAAAAATCCAATTCTAGCGCCAAATGTTCATAAAACTTTTTCCCTTCCGCAACTTCTTTAATCACCCATTTTACATAGGAATCATCTGACAATGCCGAAATAGCACCCGCCTGGGCAATTCGATTTACTCCAAAATGATTCCTAATTTTGTCTAAACCTAAACAAATCTCCTCATGACAAAGTGCGTAGCCAATACGAGCCCCAGCCATACCATAGGCTTTCGAGAAAGTCCGCAAATGAATAACGTTCTTGGGAGTTGAATTAGGATTTAGGAGAGCAATTTGTGGAGCAAAATCAGAATATGCCTCATCAATCAAAATAATACATTTAGACGGAATATTATTTACAAACCACTCCAATTCATCTTTCTCATGCCAAGTACCCATAGGATTATCGGGATTAGCCAAGTAAACCATTTTTGCATTTTCGGACTGCACTGCATGAGAAAGACGCACGATATCCTCTTTATCATTAACGTAAGGAACCCTATAAAGTCGAGCGCCAAACCCTTCAACATGGTAATTAAAAGTGGGGTACGCTCCCATAGACGTTACTACTTTCTCGCCAGGATCGACAAATAACCTAACGAACAGACCAAGTAAATCATCAATTCCACTTCCAAGCGCTACAGAATTACTGTCCATAGAAAACTTTTCCGCCAATAGTTTGCGTAAATCCATTCCTTCTGGGTCGCCATATTGGTGGGCCATTTCTATCGCATTTCGCATGGCCAAAGCGACGCGAGGAGAAGGACCAAAATTACTCTCGTTAGCCCCGACTCGTAGTAGGAATTTTTCTCCTAAACGACGCTCCATAGCTTCAGGTGAAATAAAAGGCACCTTATCAGATACACCCCGCACCTGCTCTGAAAAGAGACGTTTCAATTTCATAAAAATTTCCTATTTATTTTTATATTCAACTGTCAAGAACATAAGAGAAACTTCTTTTTTCGCTATTTACAAAGTCTACGCAAAGAATCACATTGTTATGGAAATACTATAAGTGAATCAAATCTAACTCAATAAATTGACTTTTGTAGATATAGTAACGCCATTGGCAGCATCCGTAAAATTCGCAAAATACATCATAAAACAACAAGAGGATCGCCGTGAATTTTTCCGTGGTAAAAGATGATTTTGACACAAACGGCTTTGCTGTGTTAAGAAACTTTTTTTCTTTAACCGAAATGGAAGAAATTAATAATGCTTTGAATAAATATATAGAGCACACATTGCCTAAATTAGACGAGAATGAAGCTTTCTATGGGAAAAAAGAAGATCCAAAAACACTTATGCGTTTGCAGAACATAGGCACACACGATCCTTTTTTCTCCGCCCTCTTTCATGGAAAACGTCTGCAAAGTATCTCTCAAGATTTATTAGATTCGCCAGTACGAGGAAAAAACCTTCAATGGTTTAATAAATTGCCTGTTGTTGGAAGACTCACCCCTCCACATCAAGATGGTTTCTACTTCATGCTTGAGCCAAATCAAGCAATCACATTATGGTTAGCCCAGGACCCTATTGATGAATCAAACGGGTGTATCCGTTACCTTCCTGGATCACATAAAAAAGGTATGCGTGCTCATAAAAGAACTGATGTATTGGGCTTTTCTCAAGGATTAACAGAATATACAATTATAGACATAAAAAATGAAATCCCTGTTTGTGTCGAGCCAGGAGATCTAATAGCTCATCATTCAATGACAATCCATCGGGCCGATGCAAATAAGAGCAACCGACCACGACGTGCTCTAGGTTTTGTGTATTTTTCTCAAACAGCTACAGAGGATTCGGAACGGGCAGAGGCGTACCGAAAAAAGCTATATGATGATTGGGAGAAGCAAGGAAAAATATAAAACAACAAGCCCGTTTATAGCCGCTCTGCTCCATTTGTAGCGTTACAAACATAAACATTAGTGCTATTACCGGTAGAACTCTGATAATCTTCTGCCGTTCGCCTCGTAAATTCTTCTATATACATAGTTTCAACCAAAGCAACGGCACAGCCACCAAATCCTGCTCCAGTCATCCGGGCTCCTAAACAACCCGGCTGTCGATGCGCACATTGAACCATTTCGTCTAGTGCTTCACTCGAAACCTCAAAATCATCACGCAAACTGATGTGGCTATCGTTCATTAATTCACCCAACTCTATCGCATTATCCAACTCCATAGCCAATGCAGCTCTTTGCGTACGGGCATTTTCGCTTACTACATGTCTGGCCCGCCTGAGTGTCACAGGATCTAACGTTCTTCCCTTTTTTGACAATTCAGCCAAATCAATATCACGCAGTGCATTAATACCGAACGCTGAAGCCGCATCTTCACATTGAGCGCGACGTTCATTGTAAGCTGAATCAACCAAGCCCCTTCTAGTTCCAGTATCTAAAACAACTACAGAGACATTGGGAGGCAACGAAACTAATCGTCCTTCCATTGAACGACAGTCAAACAATAATGCATGACCTCTTAATCCTCGAGCAGATATCATTTGATCCATTATCCCGCATTGAACTCCCACCCATTGATTCTCAGCACGCTGACTGAGCAAGGCCATTTCTGTCTCATCCCATAAAAATCCCGACACAACTTGACAGGCCCGAGCCGTAGCCAACTCCAACGCAGCCGAAGATGACAACCCAGCTCCAATCGGAACATCTCCAGCAACTACGCCCGTCCATCCATTCAAGGGATAACCAGCAGACTTCAGCGCCCACATCGTTCCTTTTATATATTCGATCCACGTCGTATTGTTAGGCTTCAGTTCAATTATCTCTTCTATAGAAAAAATTTCACGCATGTCATAGTCCAAAGAGTATAATTCAACTCGATCACTATTGTTAGATTTTCCAGCGATATACACAGCACGATCTATCGCCATAGGAAGCACAAAACCATCATTGTAATCGGTATGTTCCCCAATCAAATTGACACGCCCCGGAGAACGTATTATCCAATCGGGGTCTACGTTCAAGTAATCTGTAAATGCATTAACTACGCGTGCTCGCACATCGATCACTGTTGTTCCTTCTTCAAATAATGCTCGCTGCTTGCGCTTCTTAAATGCTCTGCAGCCTGTTCAGGGGTCAAATCTCTCTGAGCTTCAGCCAACATTTCGTAACCGACCATAAACTTTTTCACCGTAGCGGATCGCAACAAAGGAGGAAAAAAATGCGCATGGACTTGCCAGTGTGATACATCTCCATTTTTCCACGGAGCGCCATGCCAACCCATAGAATAAGGGAATGAAGTCTGGAACAAATTATCATAGCGAACCAGAAGCAATTTTATCAAATGGGCCAATTCGTCACGTTGAATACTATCAAGCTGATCCAAGCGTTTCACGGGTTCACGGCAAAGAACCAAAGTCTCGTAAGGCCATAGAGCCCAAAACGGAACAACCGCCATCCATGAACCATATTCCACAACAATACGCTCTTGACATTCCGACTCTAATTTCGCGTAGTCTAGTAATAGCCCGCGGTTATTTTTCCCTAGATATACCTTCTGCATTTCATCCTCGCTAAGAGCTTCAGCAGGCAAGGTGTTTTGAGCCCATATTTGGCCATGTGGATGCGGATTTGAACTTCCCATAGTAGCACCCTTGTTCTCAAAAATTTGAACCCATCGATAACGTTGACCAAGTTCAATATTCTGCTCTGTCCATAAATTAATCACATTTAGTATCTCAGAGACATCCATTTGCGCCAAGCTTCGATTATGCATAGGGGAAAAACATATAACCCTACAGGTACCACTTACACCTTCCCTTACCAATAATTGGTCATAGATTACCTCCGGTCTAGGGCAACCCTCCAACAAAGCCGGAAAGTCATTTGTAAATACAAATGTTTTGGTGTAATTAGGATTACGAGATCCAGCATATCTCTCATTACCGGGACACAAATAGCAGCTCGGATCATAATTAGGACGAACGGCAGTTATTCCCGTATCTTCCAATTGCCCCTTCCAAGGGCGCTTGGATCTATGGGGCGAGACGAGAACCCACTGCCCATTTAACGGATTGTATCGACGATGTGGATGATCTTTATCGTTAAATTCCATTATGATCCTTATAGCCATTTGGATGTTTGTTATGCCATGCCCAAGCACTCCCTACAATTTGCTCTAATTCACCATATTGAGGGTTCCAACCAAGCAATTTTTTTGCTTTTTCCGAATTCGCAACCAAGAAAGAAGGATCCCCAACCCGGGGTGACTCAACATTAACCTGAATACTGCGCTTTGTAACAAGCCTCGCCGTTTCTATTACCTCATATACTGAATAACCTTTACCATTACCTAAATTCACAAATTCTGAATCACCGCCATTGCGCAAATGATTAAGAGCAAGTTTATGTGCTTCTGCTAAATCTACGACATGAACATAGTCCCGTATTGGCGTGCCGTCAGGCGTTGCATAATTATCACCAAATACAGAAATATTTGGGCGATGCCCCATCGCAGCAAATAAAACATTTGGAATCAAATGTGACTCAGGTGTATGATCTTCTCCTCTTTCTTCAGATGCACCTGCAGCATTAAAATATCGAAGCCCTACAAAACATAGACCGTCTGCAACAGCGGTTGATTCCAATGCCCGCTCTACAAAGAGTTTACCCCATCCGTATGGATTCTCTGGGGACTGAGGATGTAGTTCATCAAGAGGCGAATACGCAGGTTCTCCATAGGTCGCTGCAGTAGATGAAAAAACCATCATTCCAACTTTACCACGAACGAGTTCTTCAATCAAAGTCAAAGTTTGAACAGCATTATTTTCATAGTAATGCAGAGGATTTTCAACGGATTCACCCACATAAGTCAGGGCAGCAAAGTGCAAACAAGCCTCAATAGGATGTTCCTTAATAACTCTCCGAATTAATTCACGATCTCCGACCTTACCTTTATAAATTGTAATATCCGACGTAAGTGCGGATTCATGGCCACGATAAAAATCATCTACGACAACAATGTCCTCTCCAGCTGCACGTAATCTTTCAACTGTTACGCTCCCAATATATCCCGAACCACCAGTGACCATTATGGTCATGAGTATTCTCCTAAAAAATACATTCGTTATTCAATGTTTACAGATTTGCAACAAACCGTAAAAATTGTTTTTGTTCATTATTTCATAAATAGAAGCTCGGTAAATCTGAGAGAAAAAGCTAAGAAAAGTTGTACGTCAAAAGAATATTTTAAAAAGACAAGACTATGTGTGGACGCTTCGTACTGCATCACGACATAACTGAATTACAAAGTGACATTGAGTTTACGACGGATATGGATGGTATTAATCCAAACTTCAATATCGCTCCGACCAAACCCATTTTAGCCATAATAAAATGTCCCTATCAATCCAGTATTAAATTAGATATTTTCCAGTGGGGGCTTGTTCCGAGTTGGGCAAAAGATCCCACCTGGTCAGCAAAAATGATCAATGCAAGGTCTGAGACCATCAATAAGAAACCTTCATTTCGAACAGCATATAAGCGCAGGCGGTGTTTAATCCCAGCAAGTGGTTATTACGAATGGAAACTCGAAGGAAACCTGAAGGCACCATATTATGTTCATACACATAATAAACGTCCAATGTTTTTTGCCGGCTTGTGGGAAATTTGGCATGATCCTAACGGAAGTGAGCTTTATACCTGTACTATAGCTACAGTGACTGCGAGTCAAGAACTCTCCGATCTCCACAACCGAATGCCCGTCATTCTAAAAGAACCTGCACGTAAGAAATGGCTTGAAACAGACGAAGAGGAAGCAGCAACTCTCTTAAATTATCTAGTTCCATACGAATCTGGAGATATGAAATTCTATCGTGTGTCTAACGCAGTTAATAAAGCCAGTTGGAACAATCCACAAGCAATAGAGCCAATGGAAGATTAATCCCACAAATTACTCTTTGTTATTTTCTCTTTTATATCATTCGTTCTTTCCCGACCAAAAATTTATCAGAAATCAAATTATTTGGATTTAACTGTACTCTATCTTATACTTTTTTTTTTAAGTATCCTGCCATCTTGCATATGAACCTTGGAGAAAACAGACTATGGCAAAAGTATTCGGGCGCTCATATAGTAAAAGACGAATTTTGGATAGAGTCGGCGATATTAGTCAACTTATCCAAGCCAGACAAGCAACTATGCGTGATGGATTTTCGAGTGGAACGGACGTCATAGAAATCACAAATGCATCAGGATTACAATTCAGTTTGTTACCCGGTCGCGCCTTGGATATTGCATCAGCATCCTACAAAGGCCATTCCTTATGTTTTCGAGCAAGTCCAGGAGATGTTAATCCGTCCTTCTATGAACCAGAAGGGTTCGGCTGGCTCCGGGGTTGGTACGGGGGTCTCCTAACTTCATGCGGTATGACTTTTGTGGGGCACCCAGAAATTGATCAAGAGATTGAAAATGAGCCCTTACCCCTACATGGACGTTTGTCATACATCCCAGGACGAAACGTGTCTATCGATAGTAAATGGATAAAAGATGACTTTGAGTTAGCCGTTTCAGGAAGGATGCGTGAGTCCGTCGTTTTCGGCCCAAATCTAGAATTAACCCGAAAAATTTCAACCAAATTAGGAGAAAAATGCATCCGCATAACGGATAGTATAGAAAACCTTAGTGTCAATCCTTCTCCTCTTATGTTTGTATACCACTGTAATCCAGGTTTCCCAATCCTAGACGCTGGATCACGTTTTGTAATTCACAGTAGTCTAAGTACTGAATGGCTCGAAGACCAACGCATAGGTATTAAAGAATATAGTATCGTGAGTGGTCCCCAGTCCCGCGAAAAAGATGATGTCTTCGTTCATCGCCCTTTAGCTGACAAATCTGGCAATGTTCATGTAGCCCTTATTAACGACCGTCTAGAACTTGGAATTTATTGGGTTTTCAAACAATCAGAGATGCCTCTTTTAAACCATTGGCTACACTATCACAAAGGTACCTACGTAGCAGGTGTTGAACCAGGAAATGTCTCTGTGCTAGGACGCGAATGGAATCGGAAAAATGGTTATTTGCAAAATATAAAAGCAGGAGAAATTCGGAATTTCAATCTGGAAATCGGGGTCTTGGAGGGCGCTAAAGAAATTACTCGCTTCGAACGCAAAGTTATTCAAAACTTAGTTCATAAAAGATAATTTTCTCTTCGGGCTTTTAAGAATTTGGAACAACAGACTGGTACAAGTCGACAATACGTTGAGTAACACGCGCTTCCGTATAGTTAGTTTCAGCACGCAATATGCCTTCTTTGGATATTCGCTTTCGAAGTATTTCATCATTTATTAAGCGATCTATCACCGCTACAAATTCGTTTACATTACCTGGCGGATAAAGCAATCCTGTTTCACCATCGACAATAACTTCCTTACATCCGCGAATACGAGTAGCAACAGTAGGGGTTCCCATCATGGCTGCCTCAAGCAAACAACGAGGCAGCCCTTCCCTATATGACGGCAATACGCACATATCCATAGACAAATACAATTCGGGCATATCCATTCTGTCTTGCAACAGAACGCACTCATCGAGAACACAGTATTCCTTTGCAAGTGCTACGGGATCTACGGCATCTTTTTGATCATTGTTTTCAGGTATTCCAACCAATAAAAATCGCGCATTCTCATAGCGCTGACTAAGAATTGATGCTGCATTAAAAAAATCAATACATCCTTTTTCCCGAACCAAACGTGTTACCATTCCCACCACAAAATGATTTTCGCTAAACCCTAATTCAAATCTTTTTCTCTGACGTGCGTCAGGATAGTTATTCCGGTTGAAGCGTCTTTCGTCTACTCCATTTCCTATTAAATGTAAGCGGTCGGAATTTTTAAAATTGTTCTTTTTAGCGTATTCATAGTCTTCTTCACTCTGAAAAAGTAAATGATCTGACCAAAATGCACACCAACGCTCGGCAGACAAAGCTGCTAAACGATAAAGCCCTCTACTATGCTCATTGAACAAAAAACCGTGGACGGTATGTATAACCACACATGAACCAGCCCATTGAGCGGATACTGGACCAAGCAGTGTTCCTTTTGGATTATGTGAATGAGCAATGGCGTATTGTCCTTTTTTCAAAGCAGCACGCAGTGCCCGTATACACTGGATATCCACGGCAGGAGAGATCTCTCTAGCAAAAGGTATCGTTACCACATCCAATCCGCATTGCCGAAGTCGCTCAGTGTAACCTCGATCACCGCAAAGGATGCTTATAGAAAAGCCTCTCT
>CEUA01020856.1_pt1 | contig 12032 bp, 9 predicted proteins | sample 361541 | NCBI WGS metagenome assembly CEUA01 (sample SAMEA2623079, study PRJEB7988) | marine metagenome | isolation source: saline water (ENVO:00002010), including
ACTTCTTCGTCCTGGAGCGACCATGTGATGAGGTCCCATGCCTCGGCGCCTCCCTTCGATGCAACCGTTCTGAGGATCATTGAGCCTCTGATTCTGAGATCCACGTCTTTCTCCCTGATAATCTCGTCTAGATGCAGGCAACCCACCTCTGGCCACTCTCTCGCAGTAAGATTGAGTGTCCCGAATGCATTATCGCGATGGCTCTTCCTCTCGTCCCGTAACTCTCTTCGAATGATCTCCTCGCATCCCGAGGGAAAAAGCGGGGCTATCTTCTTCAGGCAGTTCATTGCCTCCTCTCTGACTGGTTCCTCATCGTCAAGCAATCTGTCAGAAAGGCAGTGGAGTAGGATTCCCTGCCTTCTGAGTGCGAATGAGGGGAGGACCTTCAAGGCGGCAATCCTCACATCCGGGAAGTTATCTTCAAGGGCGTCAACTAGGGTTTCGTAAGCCCTCTCAGCATCCCTCTCCCCAACTTTGCTAAGGGCCTTGATTGCGTCAATTCTGCCTAGCTTCCATCTTTTTCCGTCCATTAGAAGCTCTACCTTGTCAGACTCTCCTGTTGCAAGGGGGAGTATTTCTGAGGTCTCCAGCCACTGCCAAGGCCCACTGTCCGGGGAAAGGGCGGCGAAACCGGTTGTTTTCTTGCCTCCCTTTTTGGCAACTCCGATCCTTTTCCCCGTCCTCGGGTCGCGTGCGATGTACTCCCTAGGCATAGAAAACCGCACGCGGATAGAGGCACCACACTTCAACCAAACGCGAGATTGTTCGGGGCAATCATGAAGCACGCATACCGCTAGCGGGGTCTGAAACATGTCTTCAGACGTAGAAATTGAGATTTCCAAGTTACTCCACTCTTCTTTTAGAGGAGGGGAGGAGGGGCATATTTCCTCGAGGGACCTTGCTCGCATGTGGTCATTGGAGATGCAATGGTTCTCTCCAGAGGTAGCCCAATCCCTAGTGGAGAGGCTGCATCATTCTGGATGGCTGGTCGGCGAGTCGGATTCCCTATCCCCGATCCTGACTTCTTTCCAACACACCCCGGAACTGGGGTGGAGGCCATTCTTGTCCAGAGTCGGTGAGATGCCTGAGCCACCCCGAGGGGAGCCGGAAAAGATGGCTACCCCATCGGAAGCGCCAGCCCCCGCCGTGTCCGATGAACAGCATCATTCGGATGAGGTTGCGGATAGCAAGCTTGCCTCCAGAATAGCTTCGATGTCAGGTTTGGAGAAGAGGGAGGTAATCCGCAGGGCGCAGAGGAAGAGGAGGGCACTGGGCCCGGTTTCCCTGGAGGTCGCCATGCTTCTTCTGGCTAGGGAGCAGAATCTAGAGATGGAAAAACTAGTCGAGATCCCCTAGTTCGCTCCGTTACCATTGGTCCTGACCTCAGCCGCTAGAAGCCCTGGCAGGACCAGAAGCGCGAGGATCAGCGAGAAGGCCACAGAAATCGAGCTAACCACCCCGAAGTCCCTAATCACCGGGATCGGGGACAGTAGAAGCACCATGAAACCGCAGATAGTGGTCCCTGCGGACATTAGTAGGGCCGAACCGGTATTTGCGTACATGTCCCTCATTGCCGGCCAGATCGCCATCCCTGATGCCCTGTTTGACTCGAACCTCCTCCACACGTGAATCGAGTAGTCGATACCGAGGCCGATTGTTAGTGCCGTGATCATAATTGTGAGTACGTTCCAGTTTATTCCAAGCACCGCCATGGAACCAACCACCCACGACCCTGCAAGACCTACCGGGAGGATTACCAAGAGTGATTGCCCGATCCTCCTAGTCAGCGCCGCCAGGACCAGCAGTGACACGGTGAGGCTGATTGCCGTCGAGCTTACGATGGACGAGATTAGGCCTGAAAGGAGGTTGGACAGGGTCATCAGATCCCCGACAGCATATGCCCTGCCGCCAGTATCGGACGAGACTATGAAAGACTCCTCCTCCATGTCGTTCGATATCTGCTCTACCATTGCACTGCTCTGAGCCTCAACATCGACTCTAATTCTGAGGAACCTTATCGCGGAGCCGTCTTCGGTCAGACCAACGTGCTCCCCAGTCCTCTCTGACCATGTTGTCCCCCTGAGCTGGTCTCCTACGGTGTCATTCGATAGGAGGGACGAGAGGGCTGCCGCTAGGTCACCCTCTACGAAATTCTCGCTCGGCGCTAGGTCCTCCCCGAACACCTCTAGATTGTGCTCGGAGCCGAATCCAGAATCCTGCTCGATCGCATCGGCCACAATTCTGTAAACGCTGTCGTAAGATGCCCATTCGTTACTGGTACCAGGCGCCTCAGTTACGACCGTCCCCTCCATTCTGGCGAGAGCGTCCTCCAAGTCGCCAAGGGCCTCTATCAGGGCCTCTTCACTGTCGAATGACGCCTCCCCAACTCCCGGCTCAACAAGGATGTAGACTGACTTCAGGGCATTCACTTCGTAGGACTGGTAGAGATCTTCTCTGATCTCCATAATCTCCATTTCGTCCTCTGAGAGGAAGTCCGTCAACTCGAAACTCGTATCTAGCCCCTGCATTGCCACCACTACAGAACCTGCAGTGATTATCGCTACAGAAAGTAGTACAAGGGGCGCGTTCCCCCTCTGGAAATCGGCCCCCTTCTCTGCCAGGCGGCCCAATTCAAGGCCCCTGCTCCGAGTCGCCCCCATCGTCCTCTCGACGAAAACGTGCATCGCTCCCACAGTAACCGTGCTCGCCAGGAAAGCACAGACGACCCCCAGTGCCAGTGTAGCGCCGAATGTCCTGAGTGGCGGGAGCGGGGATAGAGAATTGGCCAGAAATGCGAACACCGTGGTAATTACTGCCAGCGAGAGGGCGACTCGTAGTTCCATCAAAGCCTTGGCCCACGCCTCAGCCGAGCTGCTAGAGACCTCCTTTGCGCGCTCGTACGCCCTCTGAAGATGGATTGAGTAATCTATTCCAAGGCCAAGTACCACCGGTGCAACCGCAATCTCTAGGATAGAGAAACGCATCCCCATAAGGGAAATCGCGCCATACGTCCAGACCAGGGAAGCCAGAAGTGCGACCAGAGGGGCAGCAACCATAGTCGCCGACCGGAACGTCAGTGCGAGTAGCAAGACCACGACAATAACCGCGAGGAAAATAAGCCAAACCAGGTTGTCCAGCGTAGATTCGTTGATGTCGTTGCTGATCAGATCATCCGAGATGACCCCATACTCAAGTATTGAGCCCCCACTAAGCATCGTCCTGATCTCATTTGCATGCCTCTGGCGGTCATCACTCTCTATCTCTCCACTAATTTCTATCAGCCATAATGTGCTGCTAGCAGTAGGGGTTGGGTTCCCTTCCCCACTCTCCAGCCAATCGCAAACCGGGGAGTAATCCAGATCCTTGTGTAGCAAGGCAGATGATGCGAAGGCAGCGGTAGCAATCGACCTCTCGTCGCTCCCAATTGCATCTCCACATTCCTCATCCCCTAGCACCGCGTCCAACATCTCCTTCCAATCGTTGAATTCTGAGAGATTCCCCGTGTGATTCCTCTGCTCCAAGAACCTCCCGAGTACTTCTGCGGCATTTATCTGGGAGTCTATGAAAAAGCCGTTCTCATCTGAATACGATTGAATCATCGAGTGATCATCGGCCAGTTGTTGTAGGGCCTGCATCTCTAGAACATTGGCGACCTGATCCTCGCTAGCCGCAGGTCTGACATTGACATATATCAGATGCGGGGACGTGCCAATGGCCCCCTCGATTCTTTCCTGTGCATCATCCGCATCTGTCTCAGGTGCGAACGAAGAGAGATCAGTCGTGAAAGCAAGGCTTCCCACTAGGAAATATGCCAGAAAACCCGTCAACAGCAGGCTAGTCAATAGGATTGGTAATGACATCCGCTCGAATGTTTCAGCCAAGCGTTTAGTCATGGCTTCCATGCCTGACATCGTCGCCCCCAAAACCTCCCGATGTAAAACTTAGGGGAAGTTTGTGGTTGGTTAAGCCCGGCTTTGGCATGCAAGGCCTCAAAAGGGCCCCTCCAGTCGAGCGTCCGTCTTATGCCAGTCAAAGTATTGAAGAACGAGGGTCGAGAACTACGAATCAGAGTCATTGACGGAAATCACACGGTGCTCCAGATGTTCCGTTCCAGTCTGAATGGCAGGGACGATGTCGAGTATGCAAATTACTTCCAGAACCATCCCGACCTCGATGACCCGGAACTATACGTTCGCACAGTTAAAGGAAAGAAGGCAGATAAGATTCTCAAAGACATATGCTCCGAGATCACTAAGGAATTCTCAAGCATCAAGCTTTGAGGGGGTGATTCCCTGAGAGGGAAAGAAATCGAGGACTATCTGGGACTCTCTACCTGGATGGTGCCCGCAGAGGGAATCGGGGGGCTACTGAAGACAAGGGTGGAAGACTTCCGTGTCGAGGAGTCATCCAAGGTCCCAGCTCTCGATGACAAGGGTAGATTCACAGTAGCCAGGGTGACAATGACAAACTGGGAGACTAATAGATACCTTAGGAGGCTTGCTAGGGCCTGTGGGATTAACAAGAACAGGATATTCAGCTCCGGATTGAAGGACAAGCGTGCCATAACTACGCAGATTCTTGTGATCGATGCACCAAGAAGAAAGGTCGAGTCAGTAGAAATTCCAGATAGTACGATAGAGGTACTTGGGAGGACTCACCAGAAGGTCGCAATGGGCGATCATGATGGAAACAGATTCACTATCACTGTTAGGGGCTGTTGCGATAAGTCAGGCAATCCAATAGATGCCAAAGAGGCGATGAGCAGAGTTCACCAAATCAGGGATGGGCTGGCCAAGTCCATGGGTTCCGACGCATTCCCTAATTGGATCGGGCCTCAGAGGTTCGGATCTACTAGGCCAGTAACCCCACAGGTAGGCGCCGCAGTGATAGAGGGGGACTTCGAGCGAGCAGTCGATCTTTACGTCGGAATGGCGGGTTCTCGCGAGGGGGAAGAGGCCGAAGCATTCAGGTCATCTTGGAGGGAGCATGGGGATCCGAAGAAGTCCTTGGAATTGGCCCCCGATAGACTCGGATACGAGTCATCAATGCTCCAGCATCTGGCCAAGAAACCAGGAGACTACATTGGAGCATTCAAGACTCTGCCAAACTCACTCCAGCTCCTCATGGTCCATTCTATCCAATCATTAGCGTTCAATCACTCCCTCTCGCACAGAATCGTATCAGGACTTTCTCTGATCGAGCCGGAGGAGGGCGATCTTGTCGCTCCGCTCATGGCCAATGGCAGGATAGATGTCGGGAAGATGGCTTATGTAAGCTCAACAAATCTAGAGCGCTGCCGTCGGAATTGCAAACTCGGGAGACTAGTGGTGACTGGAATCCTGCCAGGAAGACAATCTTCCCTTGCGGAAGCAGGACCGGGCGAGAACGAGGTCGCAGGTATTAGTCAAGCAGGCCTAGGTGGGGTTGATTGGGTGGTCAATCAGATTCCCAGGCTTACTACTTCTGGGACTAGGAGGGCACTATCCGTACCTTTCAGGGACATCAGCGTAGAGCAGGCCCCAGACGCGGACGTTAGTTCTCAGAGATGGGATGAGGGCCCCAAGGAAGGAGATAGGTGGCATCCAGAGGGAGCTTCTCTACGCCTCAGGTTCACGCTTCCAGCCGGCGCCTATGCGACAGTAATGATGCGAGAGATAATGAGATCTCCTTTGGACCATTACTGATCAGAGTCGACCCATTTCTAAGGCTTCTATTTGGCCAACAAGATCGTCAACCGCTCGTACCTTGTCCTCAAACCCGTCTACGATCCCTTCCCCTTCTCCGAGGACAGCTTGGACCTCTATGTACATCATCCCGAAAGCCAGAGGCTTGACCTCCACTTCCTGTACCTCCTCGAAATTAGATATTGCATCCGCAATCTCTTCGTAGTTTGGACTGCCATCATCTGGCTGGTCTAGTGTTACCTTGTACTTCACAACTACATGCCCCATTGAATCACCTCAGGGCCCCACGAATCCGCAATGTGGGCAGACGTACTTCACTGACTGAACTCTGCACCTCTGGCTCCTTCCAATGGGGATGGAACAACCCGGGCACGGGAATGAGGTGCTCTCACTATCAACCAGTGGCGTCCCAGAGGACGCACATACAGTTGCCCTTCCACTTGCTCCGGCCATCGACTTGCTGGCGTACTAGGGTCCCTTTTTAGCGTTGATTGTGCTTTTTGTTCTCCATCACGTGCCGGAAAGCCCATTATTCTGCTGAAATTTGAAATGATAGAACCAGCCAACATGTCCATGGTTGAAGAGGAATTGAGGCTATCCGGAGCCCAATCGGATCTTTCCGAATTTGTAACGGACGAGGGTGGAATTTGGAGTCTTAGAGAAGTTGAGAAAGTCAGAGGTTGGAACAATATAGAGTATGGTGCAGGCCTTTCCGGAAAGAATACCCCATCCACAGGTCTGTCAATGAATAGGGCTTACATCCCTCCGGGTGGAATCGCAACGGCGCACATCCACGTAGATTTCGATGTGATGATTTACCTCCTCAAGGGTAGCGTCAGGCACGAGTACGGAAAGGGTTGCAGGAAGTCCGTAGTACACAATGCGGGTGACATGTTCTACATTGAACCGGGCCTTCCACATGAGGTATTCAATTGCTCAGAAGATGATTGGGTGCATGCGGTAGTATCGAGATCGGATGCCTCGGAGTGGCAAAACATCGTACCATACGATAGGAATTCAGAGTGATTACTCTCGCTTCGGGATCTTTCTGAAACCGACCTTCGTCTCCGGATCTTTCTCGTCTTCTTCATCGACAACGATTCCGATCGAGGCCAGGTGCCTCTGCACATCTTCCATGGCGGTACCCCCTCCATTCGTCATTTGGAGCCTTTTCTGGCAAATTAAGTAGGTCTCAGAGGAAGCCGTTCTGCTTGCAGTAGGGGAATATCTGCCAACGACAGAGAAACGAAGTTTTGCAGCATCAACCAATCCCTCGATGCCTGCTCCCTGGAAGACCTTGGTGATGAAACAACCACCAGGTGAGAGCAAGTCGGAGGCTACGTCTAGAGCCATCGTGGAGAGCTCCAGCGAGATCGCCTGATCGGTGTCATACCTTCCAGTCAGCCTGGGTGAAATGTCGCTAATTACCGCATTCAGTTTACGGTCTCCCAAATGATTGGAGATTTCCTCAATTGTAGATTCCTCGGTGATGTCCCCCACCATGACGATTGCACCTTCTATCGGAGAGGTCGCCAGCAGATCGACCCCGACTACCAATCCGCCCTCCCCAGCCTCTTCGATAGCTACTTGGGTCCATCCCCCGGGGTGACACCCGATGTCGAGAACAGCATCCCCTCTCCTGATTATGCCAAACTTTTCTTGGATCTGCTTCAATTTGTAAGCCGACCGAGCCCTATATCCCTTGGCCTTGGCATCCCTCCTCCATGGGTCGCGCTTGTTCTCTTGGTACCAGCGCTTACTCATGCACCCACCCTCGGACTGACAGTTATGAATACGGACGATGGATGCCACCCGGCTTGACCTTTTGTCGCATGTTTGAATCAAAGGCCGATCTCGGAAATCAGAACTCGAGCGGTATCTCTCACTGCTTGCTCTGACATCGCAGTAGGCTCGAAACCGGATCCAAGTAATTTAGTCACATCAAGGTAGGTTTTGGGGACGTCCCCTGCCCATCCTCGCTTGCCTCCGGTATAATCTATCGAAACTCCTTCTAGTCCACTTTCCTCAATCACAATCTCGGCAATCCTGGAAACAGAGCACGTATCTCCGGTTCCCAGGTTGTTTAGGGCCGTCCCCTCATCGCCCAGGTCAATCACGTGTAGCATAGAATGAACGCAGTCATGAGCCGACATGTACGATTTCTCCTGGTTCCCATCACCCAAAACCTCTAGCCTCCGTGGGTCCCTCTTGAGCTTGTGTATGAAATCGAATATCACTCCGTGTGTCCCCCTCGGTCCGACGATATTTGCAAACCTGTGGATGTAACCCCTTGCTCCGAATGTTCCCGCCCATGCAGTAATTAGAGCCTCACTGGCTAGTTTTGATGCACCGTAGAGAGAAATCGGCATTACCGGGCCATAGTCTTCCGGAGTCGGCATCACGCCAGCCTCGCCGTAAACCGCGGAAGACGAAGCAAATGAGATTCTGCTGACCTCTGAGACCCTCATGGCCTCGAGGACATTGTATGTCGCCATGGTCCCCTGCCTCAGATCTGTGTCCGTGACCTCCGTGCCTAGTCTGATGTCAGGATTTGCTGCTAGGTGGTGGACTGTCTCAATACCCTCCATGGCCGCTATCACAGCATCTCTGTCCAGAAGATCACCTCTGCAGACCTCTACCGCCCCGCTCCCCTCGTGGTGGGATAGGAACTCCTCCCTCCCGCTGCTGAAGTTGTCAAGTACTCGGACTTCCTTGCCCTGCTCGGCCAAAGCATCGACTAGGTGGGAACCGATGAAACCAGCACCCCCGGTGACCAGATCCATATTCTTCGCAGATACTACCCGCCCTTGAGGTCATCGGACTACGGGAATCTAATTCTCACCCCCCAATCGACACATTATGCTGGCAGTTAAGCGAACGCTTCATTTGGCTTGGGTTCGGGAACGCGAACGTGACTTCGAGCGATGGGGCCTCCCAGCAGGACGAGGAACTAGTGTTCTGGGCTTGGTTCTTCGAGAGGATTAGCCCAATTTCTAACTATTTCACTAAGATTGGCCAAGACGTCAGGGACAGCCCAATAGGGGGTTTCCTGGACACCGCGGGACAATTGGTGAGCGATGTCTCTGACACATCGCATATGATGGCACAGAGGACGGCGGAGCTGACGTATAGCGCCATTCTTAGGAGCCCGGCGTACCTTATCGTGACTCTTCTACTAGCCTCTGCGCTCATTGGATGGAGAGCAGAGGACTTCGAGCACCAGATTAACGGTGATGTTGAGATATACCTCCCCGATGGAGCAAACTCAACTGCTCTGCTAAATGAGGTCAGATCTCAATGGTCGACCGATATCGTGATCCTATATGTGCAGACTGACAATGCCGCCGTAGGGGCGGACCATGGATCCGACAACATCACTGATGCGTCTATTCTGAATCAGATTTCATGGATAGAAGGGGACGATAACAATGCTGGCGAGAGCGGGTACGGTAAGGGCCTGGACTACAATAAGGAGGATCGCGGTTCACACGCTTGCAATAGTCCGATGACTGGATGCGATGGCGTTGTCTGGATACTGTCCCCAGCCCAGATTATCAAGGAGGCAAACTCGACGAACTACCGGTTCTCTTGCGCAGTCGAAAAGTACGGACTCCCGGGATCGGACGGAAGCTGTGCGATTGCGAGCCAGAACCCCAACGAGGGTTACTCAATTCCGCAGGGGGACGGTGCACAGGAGAGGATTGACGGTTATGTGGATAACTCAGGGGAACTCCTGTCAAACTTCGTGAAGGACACCAATAATGACGGGATATGGGACACTGGCGTGGTAATAATGGGCATTTCTTTCGATATGACCAACACAGACATCACCCCGAGGACCGATCTCAAGACTGGTGAAGAGATCAGGGACCACAAGGCATTCATTGCCTACGTGAAGTCACTCTTACTCTCTGACTCGGCAATCTTGGACAGGGATGGCGATGGCATAGCCGACAACTGCGAGCTATGCACCAAGACATGGGACAGAACATGGACCATGGATTCGGAGCGCCTGGACACAATCCCGCCTAGGAGTGCGGTCACCGTCACCGGACTAACCCCCGTTCTGCACGACGTTTCTGACTCGATATACGAGGAGTTGCGCTATACGATGCTGCCGATCAGCCTGGGTCTTGTGGGGCTGACAATGTTCATCCTCCACCGCAGTTGGAAGGTTCTGATTATCTGCGGCACCCCTATCGCGATGAGCCTAGCAGTTACATTCGGGTCGACAGTACTATTCGACATCATGCTGACTCCGATGATTATCTCTGCAGGCCCAATCCTAGTCGGTCTTGGGGTGGACTATTCCCTCCATCTGACAAACAGGATAGAGGAGAACAGGGTTGAGATTCTGAAAAAGATGGAAGAGGACTCCTGGGCTTCGAGGCGTGACGGCGAAGAGGTAATCGAGCCCGACCCATTTGACCCGGAAATAAGCCTCACTGCGAATGTCAGGGCTGCAATGACCACCGGAAACGCAATTTTCCTTTCTGCATTGACAACTATGGTCGGATTTAGCGTACTGATGTGGCACAGTCTGGTGCCCATTGAGCCTATGAGGACCGTGGGCAAGACTCTGTTGATTGGAATCTCAACCACATTCATCATCTCGATGCTAATGGTGCCTGCCTGGATCGAGTTGCTCAGATATAGGAAGGGCGACTCAAGGAACCTCTTCAGAAACAGCGTAGTAGACTCTTCCAGGAGGAAGAGGATAGAGGAAGAGAAGGCTGCAGAAGCCAAATCACTCCCTAAGAGGGGCCGAGACTCGGTAATAGACACGTCAGACGTTTTCGGCACCATACTGGGCATAAACAGCTTACTATTCTACGTCGTTTCCACAGCAATTTTCACAGGGTCGTTGATCTTCTTCACCGATCTAACCAGAGATGGCTCCCTAATCCTAGGATTCACACTCTCGACGACCCTAACTTTCTCCCTCCTAGATGACTTCTGGGATGCAGTCGGCAAGGTCCCACTCAAAGCCACGCTACTAGTAATCCTGGTCTCTTTCGCAGCGACTATCTGGGGTGGGATGATGTTCAAGGAACAACTGGGCAAGGACATCACCGGCTCATCGGACGAAGTCCCTCCTGGACTGGAGTCATACGAGGCACTGAGGGAGTACAGCATAGTTTTCGAGGGGGGCCAGACAAACATGTTCATCGTCGACTCCACTGAGAGGGGCCGACAGAACGAAACGGCCCCAATCCGGGATCTTCCTATACTCGATGCGATCGAGAATATGCAGGAAATGAAGATAGACAACGTCGCGAATACCACGACAATTAGCCTAGTCAATATCCTGAAGGCCGTTCACGTGGACGTCGAGATAGGCGGACTGGAGATATATGATCAGAGCCTGTGGGAGTTGATTCACGATGAATGCTGGGACGAATCAGCCAATCCGCTAAGGCCAGACTGCTGGCCTTACTCTGTTAGCAGCAGAGAGGACATGGTCAACATCGCCTTCGACACACTAAGTCCAGAGGTCAGGTCAATGCTGATGAACTCAGATGATGGAGATGGGGAGACTAAGACACTGGTATACGTAAACCAGCCATACATCAATTTGGCAGTAGCAGGAGGCCTCAGGGAGACAATCGACGGACATCTGGACGAGGGTGGTTGCTCCACCCCCCTGACGTGCAACGCCCTCGGCATGGGAGGGGTCTCAAACTCATTACTCACTGGCGGCCTCCCAGTCTCTCTGGACATCAATGACGGAATACACCAGGCCCAATCCAAGACCACGATAGCAACCATGCTCATCCTACTACTGGTCATGGCATTCCTGTTCAGATCGGCAAGACTCGCTATTTTCACGATGACAGCGGTAGGCGTAGTCGTACTGTGGCAACCCCTGCTGATGTGGTTCTACAAGGTCAACGTCAACGTGTTCACCGCGATGATTGGGACATTGGTGTTTGGGATCGGGGTCGACGACTCAATCCACATCATAGATCGAATCAAGGACGAGCGAGAGACTCCAGCAGGGATACAGAAGTCAGTTTCCAGGACTGGTCGGACCATTTTCGAGACAACTGCCACGACCTGCACCGGCCTTGCCGCCGGCCTCTTCGTAGCAATTCCCGGACTACAGAACTTCTTCGTTCTGATGATGCTTCTCCTCGTCCTGGCACTCCTGACGAGCTCCATCCTCCTGCCAAGCCTAATCGTGGCATACCACGAACTATCTCACGCCCTCAGTGGCAAGATAGGGACTTGGCAGGACTACGGAGAGAGCGGTTCAATCGCCGATGCGTCACCGGTTGACGCAGTTGTCTTCGACTAGGCAAGTTTGGCGAGGGTGCAGGGAGTAAGCCCCTTTCTGTTCACCTTTCG
>CEUA01233037.1_pt1 | contig 12030 bp, 14 predicted proteins | sample 361541 | NCBI WGS metagenome assembly CEUA01 (sample SAMEA2623079, study PRJEB7988) | marine metagenome | isolation source: saline water (ENVO:00002010), including
AGCCCCTCCAACTAATTCAAGAATAGTATCAATATTTTTATTTTTGGCTAAATCAATAGGATTTTCGTACCAATCATAACTTTTAATATTGATAGGCCTATCTTTACTTTTATTTTTTGCTGATATGCCAAGAATATTAATTTTAACATTATGATTATTTTTAAAAAAAATAGAGTTTTTCTCTATATTTTTTATTACACCGCAACCTACTGTTCCTAAGCCGACAATACCAATGTTTAAGACTTTATTCATTTCATAATTTTTCTTAGATTTCTAGCGGCTTGACGAATTCTCTGTTCGTTTTCAACTATTGAAAGCCTAACAAAACCTTCACCATATTCACCAAAACCTACTCCTGGAGATACCGCAATATCAACTTCTTCAAGTAAAAGTTTAGAGAATTCTAATGAGGATAACTTACTATATTTATCTGGAATTGGAGACCAGGCAAACATAGTGGCTTTTGGTAAAGGAATCTTCCAACCTGCATTAGAAAAAGAATCAACTAGAATATCTCGTCTTTCCTTATAAACATTTCTAATTTCATCAATTACTTTTACTTCGCTATTTAAAGCAGCAACTGAAGCTACTTGTATAGGGGTAAAAGCTCCGTAATCAAGATATGATTTAATTCGAGTTAATGCAGATATCAAATATTCATTTCCTACTGCAAATCCCATACGCCAACCAGGCATAGAAAAGGTCTTAGACATAGATGTAAATTCAACAGCAATTTCTTTAGCGCCCTCAACTTCTAAAATTGAAGATGGTTTATCTTCCTCAGAAAAATATATTTCAGAGTAAGCTAAATCAGAAAGTAAAATAATTTCATTTCTCTTAGCATAATTAACAATTTCCTTATAAAAATCCTGGCTACAAACTCTTGCGGTTGGGTTTGACGGAAAGTTAATTATTACTGCAGTAACTTTTTTCTTTGAGCTTTCTATTTTGGTTGTTATTTCAGTCATTAAATCAATATCATCATTAATCTTATAATGGATTAAATCAGCACCAGAAATTATAAAACCAAAGGCATGTATAGGGTAAGCTGGATTTGGAACAAGTATGGTGTCTCCAGGAACGCTTAGAATTTGCGCCATGTTTGCCAACCCCTCTTTAGATCCAAGTGTTGCAATAATTTCAGTATCATAATCTAACCTAACATCAAACCTTCTTTGATAGTATTCTGCTTGAGCCTTCCTTAAGCCAGAAATTCCCTTAGAAGCAGAATATCTGTGGGTTTTAGGGTCCTTTACGGCTTCTATTAATTTTTCAACTATATGATTTGGAGTTGGTATGTCAGGATTGCCCATACCAAAATCAATTATATCTTTTCCTTGCGCCCTAGCGGTATCTTTAATCCTATTTACTTCTGCAAAAACATAAGGGGGTAATCTATTTAGTTTATCTAGCTTTTTCATTTAATCTATCTATCAAGAACATTAATATTATTTATCAATTCACAAGTGTTACCTTGATCGTTAGGCCATTTTGAATCTTTATCTAATTGATAGTATTCTTCATCACTTAGTAATTGCATAACTGTCTCACTATATAAATATCTTTTTTTTATCGTTTCTCTTGACCCACAAGAAGTTAATAAGATTGCAATAAATAGTATTAATAAGTATTTCATATTAATTCTTAAGGAAATAAAGGTTGATTTGAAAGACCTAAATTTTCCTGATACCCAAACATAATATTCATATTTTGAATAGCCTGACCCGCTGAGCCTTTAACCAAATTATCAATAGCTGTAGAAATTATTATTCTTCCATCAATTCTGTCTTGAAATAAAGATATTAAACATTTATTGGACCCTCTTACATTGGATGTGCTGGAGGGTGCCCCAGAATCTGAAATAATAATAAATTCATCTTTAGCATAGAAATTATTTAAACAATCAATGGCATCATTTAATTTTTTATCACTTTCTAATTTTAAATATATTGTCACTAGCTCGCCTCTATTGATAGGAATTAAATGAGGGGTAAAATTAATTTTTATCTCCTTATTAGATTCGATATAAATTTTTTCTTCTATTTCAGGTGTGTGTCTATGATTAGAAATACTGTAAGGTTTCATGCTTTCTGCGATTTCAGAAAATAATAATTCACCTTTAAGGCCCCTTCCAGCACCAGAAACACCAGATTTAGCATCTATAATTAAATCATCGAGGCTAATTATATTACTCCTAATTAGGGGCAATATAGAAAGAAGTACTGCTGTTGGATAACACCCTGGGCAAGCAACTATATTTGCTCCCTTAATTTCATCCCTATAGATTTCACTTAAACCATAAACTGAATCATTTAATAAATTTTCTGATTCATGTTTAGATTCATAACTTTTATTAAACAATTTTACATCCTTAAATCTAAAGTCTGCCGACATATCTATTACCTTAGTATTATTATCTATATTATTGATATAATTATGTAATTTATCATGTGGTAAGCCTGAAAATACCAAATCAATATTACCATAATCAATATCTTTAATATTAATAAAATTAGGAAGATTTGAACCTAATAATGCATGGTGAATTTGACTTGGGTTAAGACCTTCATTTGAATTAGCACTCAAGGTGGAAATATTTACCTTATCATGTCCTAATAAAAGTCTTATTAGATCACCACCCGTATATCCTGATGCTCCTAAAATCGCTATATTAATTTTGTTTTTTGTCATTTTTATACCTTATATCTTTTTTTCTGATAAAAAAAGAGCGCTTAAAAAGCGCTCAAAAATAATTACTTTATAATTATAATTATCGCTTAGAGAATTGAAAGCTTCTTCTTGCTTTACGTCTGCCGTATTTCTTTCTTTCTACAACTCTTGAATCTCTTGTTAAAAATCCACCAGACTTAAGAATCCTTCTTAATTCAGGCTCAAAAGAAACTAATGCCTTTGATATACCATGCCTTACAGCTCCAGCTTGCCCTGACAAACCTCCTCCAGTTACTGAACAATTAATTTCAAACTGATCACTCCTCTCAGTAATAACTAAAGGTTGATTAATAAGCATTCTTAAAACAGGTCTTGCAAAATACTCTTCTGATGATTTGCCATTAATTTTAATATTACCTGCCCCTTGTTTGATCCAAACTCTTGCAACAGCATCTTTTCTTTTTCCTGTAGCGTAAGATCTTCCATGTTCATCTATAGATTTTTCAGGAAGTGGCTGTTCAGATGTTACTTCATCAGCTTGATCAATATCTTCAAAACTTTTAATTTCTTCTTTTTGTTCTTTATCTTCCATAATAATTATCTTTTTGTATTTTTCTCATTTAAGATTTTATAATCTATTAACTCAGGATTTTGTGATTCATGCGGGTGTGATGAGCCCGAATAAACCTTTAGATTTGCAATTTGTTTGTTTGCCAAAGGACCTGAAGGCATCATTCTTTCTATGGCTTTTATCAATACTCTTTCTGGAAATTTACTTTCTAGAATATTTTGAGGAGTTGTTTCTTTTATCCCGCCAGGATAACCCGTATGCCTGTAATATTTCTTATCTGTAATTTTATTACCAGTTAAATGAATCTTTTCAGCATTAATTATAACAACATAATCCCCATCATCTACATGCGGTGTAAATGATGCAAGATGTTTACCTCTTAATCTAGAGGCAACAAAAGATGCCAATCTTCCTACAACAGCATCAGTTGCATCAATTAAGATCCACTTTTTATCAACATCTTCCTGTCTTGTAGATATAGTTTTCATCATAATTCTCAAAATCTGCAACTTTAATATAGTAAGTATATAATATGTCAATTACTATTATTTTATACAATAAATACAAATATTTATCTATTGGTAATTATTTACTAAACCTTAATAAGTGGCTCAATAGACATGAGCTAGAAAACAGAATTAAAGCAAAAAATTGATGCGTTAAGGCTGTTTGCCATGGCATAGAAAAAAGTACTGATAAAATCCCAAAAAATATTTGAATTAAGACCAATATAAATATGACTATTGATAACTTAAAAAGAGAAGGTTTATTTCTAAAAATTATTAAATTAATCGAAGACATTATAAAAATTAAATAACCTATTGATCTGTGATTAAATTGAACATTAGATCTATTTTCAAAAAAATTATAGACACTAAGCTCATAAGACCAATAATCTAATGGAATAAAATATTCTCCCATTCGTGGCCATGTTGGATAAATTAAACCCGCATCAAGTCCAGAAACAATACCGCCAATAAAAATTTGAAGGAAAATTATGAAAAGAAAAATATTTGCCCAGACCGTTGTATTGTAAGTTATTTTAGATGTCTTAATTTTTAGAATATCAAACATAAGCAATAAAGAAGTGTAAATTATTACAAAAGCCATTGTTAAATGTACGGCTAATCTATATTGACTAACATCAATACGTTCCACAAGTCCGCTTTTAACCATATACCAACCTATGTAACCCTGTATTCCTATTAGAATAATTATTATTACTGATTTAATTTTTTGTGACTTAGTTAACCTTTTTGTTATCGCAAAATATAAAAAAGGTAGAAAAGCAATTAAACCCACTAATCTAGCTAAAAACCGATGCCCCCACTCCCATAAATATATTGTCTTGAATTCAGAGATATTCATTTCAAAGTTTACTAAAGTGTATTCAGGAATTTTTTTATACTTTTCAAATTCTAATAACCATGTTTCAGAAGTTAATGGAGGAATGAATCCAATAAAAGGCTCCCATTCGGTAATTGATAAACCAGAATCGGTAATTCTTGTAGCCCCTCCAACTAAAACAAGAACAAATAAACTAAAAATAAGTAAAGAAACCCATAAAATTAAAGGCATGTCATTCTTATTTAAATTAAGGTTAAACAATATAATCTTTCATTAGGTTAATATATTTATGTTATATATTTAAAATTATGGGCATTAACAACATTAGAATAAAAAAATTAATTGGAACAATTATAATTCCTGTTTGGCTGATTATTTTTATGGCTCTAATATCATTTCTAGCTGAATTAATAATTCCTGATCTCAATGGGTTTATGATTTTCCTATTTTATCTTATTTCAGGAGTAATATGGATAGTTCCCTTACTCCCTGTAATAACTTGGATGCAAAAAGAAAATTAATCGAAACGACCAAAAGTTATCTTGTTAAGAAGAAATATTATCAAAATAAATAAAAATATTGCTATGATTGCAGACATATTAACCTTTATTGTTTAAAATAATAAAAACCTTATAAAACATATTACAATCTATGAACAGTTATCTTTATAAAATTTATATAGTTACCTTTATCTTAATTTTCTTTTTTTCTTTTAATCTATTTGCACAAAATTTAGATACGATAACTAATATTGAAAAAGGAAAAAATTCTTATGAAGAAATTTGTGCAGACTGTCACTCCGTTTCTTTAAGGGGCACTTCTCATGGAAACGCATTAACAGGAAAAACTTTTATAAATAAATGGATTAAGAATTTAGATAATTTATTTTTAACAATTTATAAAACTATGCCGCCTGGAAACCGTGATAAAATAGATGATAGTGATTATAAAAATATTTTTGAATATATACTGAGATTCAATAAAATAAAAAATCCAGAAATATCAAATATAGAACCTCTTAATGCCAATAAAGATACAAATGAAAAATGGGTTTCTTTTAGCGATCCAAGCACAATTGATCAGCCTGAAGATAGAAAATCGTTATTTATTAATAAAACTATAAATAATTACATTCCTATTGACGAAGATGAAATAAATTCTCCAAAAGATGAAGATTGGACATCATGGAGAAGAACTCCATTAAGTCATGGATTTAGTCCATTGAAGCAAATTAATGCCGGAAATGTAAATAAATTAAAGTTATCTTGGTCTTTGGCTATGAGCAAAGGCAGCAATCAAGGGACGCCATTAGTATATAATGGAATTATGTTTTTAACACATCCTGATAATATTGTTCAGGCATTAGATGCAACAAATGGGAATTTAATTTGGGAATATAAATATCCATACCAAAAAGGATCTAAAACCCTTGGTGGCCCAACTAGAAATATTGCTATTTTTAAGGATAAGGTATACCTGGCAACATATGATGCTCATATTATTGCTTTAAATGCAAAGAATGGAAAATTAATCTGGAAAACTAAAAAAGCTAACTTTAGAGACGGTTATACACATACTAGTGGCCCAATAATTGCTAACGGCGTATTGGTTTCTGGAATAAATGGGTGTGAAAGATATGTTAAAGAAGGATGCTTTGTAACAGGTCATAATCCAGACACAGGTGAGGAGATATGGAGGACATCTACAATTGCACTTCCAGGGGATGTAAATAGTAATACTTGGGGTGATACACTGCCAATTTATAGATCAGGTTCGGATATGTGGATAGCAGGGAGTTATGACCCAGATTTAAAATTATTCTATATTGGAACATCACAAGCTAAACCCTGGGTAGCTGTAAGTAGAGGAATGACTCCTAACGACAAAGCACTTTACACAAACTCAACTTTAGCAATTAATCCAAAGAATGGTAAAATTATATGGTATTACCAACATATACCTGGTGAAACTATTGATATGGAAGTAGGATTCGAAAGGATTCTATCTAATGAAGGAAACAAAAAGGTACTTTTAACCATAGGAAAAGATGGAATACTTTGGAAATTAGATAGAAAAAATGGAAACTTTTTATCTCTTAAAGAAACGATTTTTCAAAATATTTATAGTGAAGTAGATCATATAAATGGAAAAGTTCGCTATCGTGATGATATTTTACTCTCTAAAATAGGTGAAAGCTTTTCAGCTTGCCCGGGGATTTATGGCGGACGTAATTGGCAAGCATCTTCATTTGATCAAACAACAAATACTATGGTTATTCCTTTACATCAACTTTGCGCTGATATGGTTGGAAGATTTATAGAGCAAGAAGAAGGTGGCGGAGGTTATGGCGGAGATTCAAAGTCATATAAAATGCCTAATAAAAAGAATGTAGGTAAGTTAATCGCAATTAATACGGAAAGCATGGAAGAAATTTGGTCATATGAACAAAATGCAATGTTCTTAACATCATCATTAACTACTAAAGGAGGGCTTACTTTTATAGGTGATCTTGATAGAAAATTTAAGGCATTTGAAACAAAAACAGGGAAATTGCTTTGGCAAACAACACTTGGTTCAGCCCTACATGGATTTCCTATAAGTTACGGATTTAATAATAAACAATATATAGCAGTAACATCTGGAATGGGTGTATTTAGAGCACTAACATCACATATAAGCCCTGAAATCTATCAACCTGAAGGTGGAAATGCTATTTATGTTTTTGAATTACCATAAAAAACATCTTATCAAGTAGACAAATTAAGATTTATTGATACCATTTATCTTAATAATAAAAAAAAATGGAAAAAATTTCTGAAATAATAATTGCTATTAGCTTGTTAGGTCTTTTTGTGGCTTTTCCCGCTTATTTCTTATTTAGAATTATAGCAGGATAACAGGAAAGTTATATCTCAGAAGAGTGGTGAACTATTATTTTTAACTGATCTTTGCCATCTTTTATTAAAACAAAAGTAAAAGCTAATCGTATTTCATCTAAAGTATCTAATGGCTTTAAACTCAATATACCCATGGCAATAGTTATATTATGCTCGTTTAGGATATAGATTTTATCTAAAGAAATTTTTTCCCATGGTTTTAATGCAAAACCTTTGTCTTCTTCTATATCTCCAGATATGAAATAAGATAATGCCTCATCCCTACTATTGCGAAAAACAACGTCTTTTGTATATGATGGTTTAAATAAAACATCTTGAAAATCAAAAGCATAATGTGAATTAATAAATTCCTTAGCTTTATTAGCTATATCCCCTCCGTCCTTAAAAGTTTTTCCAATTTCAATAACTCCAGATGCCCAAGAATTAAGAAAATTATTAACTTCATCCACATTTATTTCTGTTTTATTGCTCACGATATAATATTTATAAAAAAATTGACCTAAATACCAATAGTATTAAAATATTTTTTGGAGTATTTAATGGCACTAAAATCAGGACCTATGAAGGTCATACATAATTTTTTTAAAACAAAAGAAGAGGTCTTAGATGATATTAAGGATCTTGATCTCTGGCCTACCGTTTATGTATCCGAAAGAATGGAAGAATTGCCTCCTCATTGGCATGATGTCGATAATTGTGGATATGTTATGGAAGGTAAAAGTTATGTTATTAATGAAAAAGGTGAAAAAGTTGAATTAAATCCAGGGGATAAATTGCATATTCCTGCTGGAGCTATACATGCTGAAGGCGAAGTTGAAGAAAGAATGGTTTATATTGTTGGAATCTCCGAACCTGCAAATCTTCTTGAAAAGTTGACTTTACTCGACCCAAAAGAAAGTCCACTTTACAAATAATCATTATTGAATATTTGCTATTCTATCTTGAAGACTGATTGAATAATTTTCGGAGAAATATTTACCATCAACAATAGTGCCAACTACATTTATCTTTTTTAGATTTTCTTTTTCAACTTTCAAAGGGTTTTTATCTAAAATCGTTATGTTAGCGAATTTTCCCTTACTTATGGTTCCATAACTTTTTTCTAAACCTAAAATATATGCAGAATTCTTTGTTACAGATTCTAAAGCTTGAATAACATTTATCCTTTGTTGAGGGCCTGCAATTTTACCTGCCATATTAATTCTATTAACAGCAGAATCCATTAATACAAGAGGTGATGCTGGCGCCATTGGCATATCAGAGTGAAGAGAGAATAATATATTACTCTTACTAACCTCACCCAACCTAACCATTTCTTGGGAACGGTATGCCCCTACACCAAACCTACTGTAAAGGTCAGATAAAACTGTAACATAATAAGGATTTGCACTTACTATAGCTCCTAATTTCTTTATTCTAGGAATCTGATCAGATCGTGAATACCCAAAATGAACTATAGTTGTTCTATGGTCTTTTCTTGGATTACTTTTTATATTTTCTTCTAACACATCAAGAAGATGGTCCAGGCCTCCATCACCGTTCTGATGAATATGAATTTGATAACCAGCATCCCAATATATTTTAAACACTTCTTTAAATCTATTCTTATCCATTAACCAAACACCTTTATGGCCATCTAAGTAACCGTCACGCATAATCATATTTTGTGAATACATTGCTCCATCTACAAATAATTTTATATGTTTAGTTAAAAATTCAACTTTACCTTCACCCCAATTCAATATTTCTTCTGTTCCTCTAATTAATTCTTCATCCTTATAAACAGCAGATAAATACATTCCGTTCGGGATAAAGTAACTTTTAAAAGGAGTTTTCTTTCCTCCAAAAATAAAATTTTTAGCATTTTGCAACTCCCGGTCAGGCATAGCACCAGGATTCGCTACCAATGTAATTCCATTCATATGAAGATAATTAACCGTTTTATTTAGCCCATTTAAAAACCCTTTGTTTTTTGAGAAATACTGCATCAAATTAGGAAGAACAACAAAAGCACCATTTTCTGAAAAGTGCCCATCTTCTAAGCTTATATTAGATTTTAGATCTTCAGGAAGTTGATTAATTAAATCTTTATTAACTCCAAAAAATTCAATAGCTTTACTATTCATAATAAATTCATGAAAAGATCTATGAATTATCAGAATAGGTATATCTCTACTTATTTGATCCAGTTTTTTGCGGGTAACTTTTCCATGAAAATAGTGATGATAGCCCCATGATATAAATACATCATTTGGTTTAATTTTCTTTATGGATGTTTTTAATTCAGCAATATATTTATCTTCACTAAGAATTCCTGGGCTTTTTATTCCGTCAAGGTTCCAACTATCGATAGAAATTATCTTAGAATTCATTGTTAACGATGATAAAAATGGATGTATATGGTGCTCGATAAAACCTGGAACCGCAATTTTATCCTTTAGATTTAAATCTACTTTTGCATCAGGATAATTCTTCTTTATATTTTCAAATAAACCAACATCAACAAACCTTCCATCGCTAACTACTATTGAGTTAGCCCCTTCATTCATTTGGTCTAATGTTACCATTTCTTTAAAAATATAAATTGTATTAACACTCTCTTCTGAATAAGAAAAAGTTGTAAAAAATGATACAAAAAGAAATATCAGGATATTAAGCAGAATAACCACCATCAACAGCTAATGATTGACCGCTTATATATCCAGCATTTTCAGACGCAAGAAAGACTACAGCGTTAAACAATTCATCAGGATTTCCTGGCCTACCTAATGGAATTAACTTTAAGAACTGATTAGCTACATCTCCAGATGAGTCAATTTCTTCTTTTTGTTTATCGGAAAGTAAATCAATTTGTCCGACTGCTACACAATTAGCTCTTATACCGTGAGCGCCCTCTTCTCTAGCAATTGCGGTACATAAATGTTGTACAACTGTTTTAGGTATTGAAGATAATCCAGCAGTATTTATATATCGGTGAACAGCTGCTGCTGTAAGAGCGGTAATTGAACCACCCCCTCCTTCTTTAAGGATAGGAATTGTTGATTTCAGAATATGGTAAAAGCCATTTATGTCTGTATCTAGTGTTTTATAAACATCCTCAGGATCAGAATCTAAGATTGGCGCAATATTAATAAAAGGGCCCGTAGCATCTATAACTGAATGAATTCTACCAAATTTATCTTTTGCATCATTTGAAAAATCTTCAACATCGGATAATTCAAGCAAGTTAATACTTTTTGAAAGAACCTGTCTTCCGTTAACCTCTACAATCTCTGTTAGCTTTTCTGCTGATTTACTATTATTTAAATAAGTAAAAGCAATATCAGTTCCATTTTTACTTAAAAGATCGATTATTCCTGATCCAAGAACTCCTGAGCCGCCAAAAACTAAAGCTGCGCCTTTAGGGAATCTGTAGTTAACCATAAATCCTCTTTAAAAAACTATATCAATGCTAATAATAATGGCCCTATAATTAATAAAATAAAAGCAAGAAGTAGAATAAATTTAAAAAATGTATTCATAAATAATATTTAAAATTATTTATTATTTAAATTATTGCCTACTACAAGAAAGTAAGCACCTAAAGTAAGTAAAAATAATTGTTCACTAGCAAATAAAATTTTTCCTCTTTCACCAAAAAATATATTCCAATCAGAATGAGCAACTATTAAAGCAGAAACCATTATTATAGTAATTATTCCGCCTGAAACTCTAGTTAAGAGATTAGAAGTAATTGGATAGAACTTGATTAATAATCCTCCAAATATAATCCCAATTCCTGATAATACTTCTCCCCAAGCAACAAAATGTGCAATTAATTCAGGGTAAATAACACCTTGTGAACCTAACCATCCAATAAATCCATCGTTAATTGGCAACTTACCGAATCCATGTAAGAAAAAGGAAATCCCAAGGGCAAATCTTAATAAATAATGAATATGAGGAATAACTAGAGAAAAGATGTTTTCAAATAATAAATTAATTTTTTTCATTTATAAGATTCCTCAATTCATAGCCTCAGAATAGGTATTGCTATCAAAATAATCTCTCCAAATTTTTATCTTACCATTTTCCATTTCAAAAACTCCTACACAAGGTAGATCAACCTTCTTCTCACCTGCTAATGTTCTATCTAATCTTTCTACTATAACTATATCATCTTTAGATGCTATAGAAAGGATATCCCAAGTAGTTTTAGTCCAAGGTTGAATAAATCCAGCTATAAATTGTCGAATATTTTCTTTTCCTGAAACAGGTTCCATAGGCATATTGTAATAAACACCATCATCAGTAAAATATTCCACTAATTCATCAGCATTTAAGTTAGACCAAGAAACTATAAAATCTCTTATCACTCTTTCATTTGATTCATTTGCCATTAAATAACCCTTTCCTGATAACATTATAGATACTAACAAAACTAATGTAATTTTCTTCATAAATTAATCCTAAAAATATTTATAATATAGGAAATGCATTGAAATTGATAAATTTTAAGTAAATGGTCGGAGCGGCGGGATTTGAACCCACGACCCCTTGTCCCCC
>CEUA01233929.1_pt1 | contig 12027 bp, 12 predicted proteins | sample 361541 | NCBI WGS metagenome assembly CEUA01 (sample SAMEA2623079, study PRJEB7988) | marine metagenome | isolation source: saline water (ENVO:00002010), including
TATATGGCAAAGACTCATCATCTAATTTTATTCTTCCTTTAATTTCACCAAATAATTGTTTTTGAATATTTTTAGTGTCTTTTAAATGATGTTCTGTAAATGCATTTTCATCTTCAAGATACTTTCTTACGTCTGGTAATAGTTTTGAACTATCTTTTAAAACCTCAAGTATATTTGATTGATGTATCCAGCTATAATTATCTTCCCATTCAATGTTGTGACAAGTTTTCATTTCTAGTTTTTTTTCTAGCCGTGGTGTTTTCATAATAATATAATCTAATACATGAATATTTTTTTTATAACACTTATTATTTTTGTCCTAGTTTATCTAATTTTAAACTGGTTTATTAAGACATCTTCAAAAAAAATTTCAAAAGGAATAAGATCAATTACGATAGCGCTAGCAGTAATTTTAGCATTAATAATGGCATATGCTGGAAGATATATATTTTCCTTACCCTTTATGCTTATGATATTGCCACTGATAAAGACTAAAGCAGGTTTAAGTCTTTTTAAGGTTTTAAGATTATGGAGTTTACTCAGAATATTAAAAAATTCTGGAAGATTTAATTTTAGTAATTTTAATAAAAATTTAAATACTCAAAGTATTTCATTAGACGAAGCTTATAAAATTCTGAATCTAGACTCAAAAAAGAAATATAAAAAAGAGGATGTGTTAAAATCATATAAAAAAATTATGAAGAAAATTCATCCAGATGTAAGTCCAGAATTAAGTAGATTAGCAGCGATCGTCAATGAAGCAAAAGAAATTGTTTTAAAGGATCTAACTTAATTTAATAACTTTTTAAATTTCTGAAAAATTTTTTCTGGGTTAATTTTATTTTTACCATGTGTATCATGGGTAACAGTGGTCTCTCCATCAGGGATAATCGGATGCATTTTTGAACTATAATTTCCATATATCAAAGGTGTGTCAGACATTAAAACTATAGTTTCTATTTGTAGAGCAGCAGACAAATGACTAAAACTAGAGTCATTACATATTGCAATTTTACAATTTTTAATTATTGGAAGTATATCTTCTAATTGCATTTTATCTAAAGCTATACACCTATCTTTAAATTTTGAATTAAGAATTGCATTTAAAATAATTTGTTCTTTTTCATTTTGTCCAGTCGCTAAAAAAAATTTACTATCACTATAATGTGAAACTGACATTTCCATAAATTTTAATATTATTTCTGGTGGTATTCTTTTAGTTTCACCTGAACCGCCTATCCCAAGAAGAATATTTTTTTGATTAATATTGATATTAAAATTTTTTTGAGCTTTTTTTATATCATTTTCATCTAAAAAAATTATAGGGTTACTATCGACATCTAGGTCGATCTCTTTTTTTAAAAATTTTTTTGCAGCATCAATGATATGTTGATTTTTTTTTTCAAATAATGGGTATTGATAAACTTTTTTAATACCGGCAATTTTGGTAATTAAATTAAATCTTAGTGAAGAATTAAATACAAAGGCTTTTTCAAAATTATGATTTTTTAGTTCTTTAATCAAAGTTATAGTGCCAAAAAAACCATCGTGTCGATTCTTTTTATTATTTCTTTCTAAATATATTATTTGGTCAATGTATTTATTATTTTTTATAAAATGAGAAATTTTTGAATTTTCTTTAACTAAAATACTGACTCGGGTATCAAATTTTTTAGCAATTGCTTCGATAAATGGTAAAAAAATTACCATATCCCCAATACCCATTCTATTTTGAATTGCCAATATTTTCATAATTATACTTTATAATCTTTACTAAATTTTTTTTTTATATAAATTTTAAATATGAATGAAATTAAAGGCATTTATGCGGCCACCTTATCAGTTCTTGATAGTAATTTAGCCTTAAATATAGAAAAAACAATATCACATGCAGAAAATCTAATTGATATTGGTTGCCACGGAGCTGCAGTGTTTGGAAGTACTGGTCAATCACAACTAATATCAGTAAGTGAAAAAATTCAATTAATAAACAAGTTATCTAAAAGTAAATATAGAAATAAATATATAATCGGTACAGGCCTCAATTCCTTAAGCGAAACAATTAATTTAATGAAAATATCAAACTCTTTAAATTTTAAAGATTATTTAATTATGCCCCCAGCTTACTACAAGTACAGGGATGAAGATGTAATAAGATATTATACAAAAATTTTAGAGTCTATAAAGGACTGTAGAATAATTCTTTATAATTTTGAAAAACTTTGTGGGTATAAATTTAGCATAGAATGCATCCAAACTCTTGTAAGGTTGTTTCCGAGACAAATAGTAGGAGTGAAAGATAGCTCCTATAATTTATATGAAAACTTAAAAATTAAAAATTTTTTAATTTTTCCAGGATCTGAAGAAAAATTATTAAAAGGTTTAGAATTAGGTTGTAGCGGAATCATTAGCGCAACATGCAATGTAACAGCACCATTAGCTAGAAAAGTTTATGATGATTTTGACCAAGGTAAAAAACAAACTTCAAATGAAAAATTATGCAGTGTTAGGAAAGTTTTTGATAAATATAATCTTATTTCGGGCTTACATAGTTTTATGGCTCAAAATGATAAAATATATGAAAATGTTATACCAACACTTAGTTTATTATCCGAAAATGATAAAAAAAAATTATTTGAAGATTTAGACAAATTAGATTTTAATATAGATAATTTAAAAGAATAAAAATGAATTTGTCCCAATTTTGTGAAAATCTGTTTAAAGAAGATGGGTTTATTCTCATTGATGCAAATTCTAAAGAATATGTCATTGGCAAACCTAAAAAAAATCCCCCAATCAAATTAACTATTTTAGACAAAAAACTTCATTATAAACTTCTTTTTCTTCCAGATTTATATTTTGGCGAAGCATATACTGATGGTTCAATTAAATTAGAAAATGGATCTTTGACTGAATTTTTAGAATTGGCTATGAAAAATATTGGAAGAACTGAAATTAATTACTATTCTAAGATATTAAATAAACTCAGGGGCACTTATAGATATTTAACCAGCTTTAATTTAATTCCTAAATCTAAGACTAATGTAGCACATCATTATGATATTTCCGAAAAACTTTATGATTTTTTCTTAGATAAAAATAGACAATATTCATGTGCATATTTTAAAAATGATAATGATACTTTAGAAGTCGCACAAGAAAATAAAATAAAACACATAATAAAAAAACTAAATTTAAAGCCTAATCAGAAAGTATTGGATATAGGTTCTGGATGGGGAACATTAGCGATTGAAATTGCAAAACAATCTAAATGTGAAGTTTTAGGAATTACACTTTCAGAAAACCAGTTACAATATAGTTTAGACAAAGTAAGAGAACTTAATCTTGAAAACCAGGTAAGTTTTAAACTATTAGATTATAGAGAATTAAATGAAAAATTTGATAGGGTAGTAAGCGTAGGTATGTTTGAACATGTTGGAAGAAAATTTTACAAAAAATATTTTAACAAAGTATTTGAACTTCTAAATGAAGATGGAGTCGCACTAATTCACACCATAGGGTCTTCGAACCCTCCAAGAGATCCACACCCATGGATTACAAAATATATTTTTCCTGGAGGATATACTCCAAGCCTTAGTGAGATAGCTAGGCCAATTGAAAATTCTGGTTTAGTAATTTCGGATATGGAAATATTAAGATTACATTATTCTCATACTTTGAGGCATTGGAAAGAGAGATTTTTAGACAAAAGAGAGAAAGTTTTAGAGATTTTTGACGAAAAGTTTTTGAGAATGTGGGAATTTTATCTAGTGGGATGTGAGATGGCTTTTAAATGGGGAGACCAGGTTGTATTTCAATTACAACTAACAAAAAACTTCACTTCAGTTCCTAATACAAGGGACTATATTTATTAATTATTTATTGATAAATTTAAATCTGACTGTTTATGAAAAAAAAAAAGAAAAAAGTTATTAAAATAAAAAAAAAAATAATAACAAGAAAAAAATTATATAAGGTAAAAATTAAGAAAAAAAAATATTTTAATCGAACAAAAAAAAAGAAAAAAATAATTAGAAAAAAGAAAAAGAAAAATTTAAATGTTCAAGTATCACAAGGAAAGAAAAGTAGCCTTATTTACAAGTTAATTAAATTTCAAGAGAAATTTAACTTTAATTTTAAAATAAAAATAAATTTTAATCTAGATCGGAAAATTCAAAGCTTCTTTGATAAAATAGAAAGTAAAATTAGAGAATACAAAGATCTAAAAGCAGAAGAAAAAAGGAGAATAAAAATAGAGGCACAAGAAAAAGCGATACAAGAAAAAACTGAACTTGCAAAACAAAAAGAAGAAGAAGAAAAGCTAAAAATTAAACTTAAAGAAAAAGCTTTAAAAGAAGAAATCAAACTAGAAAAAGAAAGATCAAGAGATATAAAATTGTTTTTAAGACAAGAGCAGGCAATTGTTAGAAAAGAACAAGCAGAAAAACAGAGAAAATTTTTACAACAACTAAAATTAGATAAACAAATTGAAAAGTTTAGAATTAGAGAACTTAAAGAGTTAGAAAAGCTTGAAAGAATTTCTTTGAGAGAAAAAAGAGAGGATTATTCTGGTCTTCAAGAGAGAATAGAAAAATTAAAAGAAAAATATAGAATTATAAGGGATCAAAAAATTAGAGAAAGAGTAGAAGCTCTTGGAGTTAAAATTCAAGAGGGAGATGATCGAGAAACTCTACTTAGAAAAGAGAAAGAATATACTATAGCAAGGCAAAGAATTGAGCTTTCTTTAGAAAGTTTTTATAGAAGTGCTAGCAGTTTAGTATTTCAGCTTAATAAAAGACACATTACAAGACATATGTCGATTTTTAGATGTTTAGATAGAAGGTTTGAGACTGGAGAAATTTTTATTAAATGGGATGAATCGAATGATGATGAGTGGCTTATTTTAATTTATATTAAAGATAATTCGCCTGAAGAAGGTATAGTAATTGAAGATAAATCTAATCCAGAAAAAAATTTATCCCATGAGTTTAAGCCAAGTGAAATTTTCAAAGCATCAGATCTTATGGTGGATTCATTAACACAGTTACTAGCTAGAGAAAGAGCTAAAAAGGAAAATAATTAGAATTATCCATTAACAAAAATTGATACCCCTCTTTGATTTATATTCACATCATAGTTTTGAGTGTCGGGCGGAAAAGCTCTTTGACCACAATCTAATCGATCACATTTTCTACAAGATACTCCAATTTTCGACTCACTTTTTTCATCATTTAAGTTTAGGCCATCAGCATAAACAAAATCTTTGGCATACTTAATTTGACATCCTAAACCAATCGAAAGTAAACCTTTTTCTTCTCCATATTTTGAGACTCCTTTTTCTACAGTTCTTGCAATGCAGACATATTTTTCACCATCAGTCATTTTGCTTACTGCAGCGCTAATTTTACCTGGATTAGAAAATGCACTATAGACATTCCACTTAGGGCAAGCCCCACTAAGTCTGGGTAGTTCAATCCCTGAAAGTGAAAATCTTTTTGAAACATTTCCGCTTCTATCAACTCTGATCATATGCAAAGGTATACCTCTTAATTTTGGATTAGGACTATTAAGACAAGTAACTCTATGACACACCTGTTCAAAAGAAACAGCAAAAGTAGATTGCAAAAGTTCTAAATCATATCTGTGTTTTTTTACGCATTCATGAAAAAAAATTTCATAAGGCATTATTATTGCAGCACCTGTATAATTCAGTAATGCAACTTTAGAAACTTTTCTACTTGTATCAGAAGGAAAAGAAAAATCGTCTAAATACTCTTCAATAATTTCATCAGCTTCTAGCTGAGCAACTAGCGCAGCAGTGAATAATTTTTTTGTTTCAAGATTCAACAAATCAGACAAATGAAATTCACGCTTGTCAGGAAAAAAAATTTTTGAAAATGGTTTGTTTTCTTCTGGAAGTATATCTTTAACATTTATTTGATGTTTTTCTTTCAAATAGTTGCATAGAGATAAATATCTGGTTCTATTATTTAATTTTACTTTTTCAGAAATTTCTGTTGCGAATTTTTCAAGTTTAGGAAAATAATTTTCAAACTTTTGAATAAAGTCTGAGACAATTTCTCCTGGGAAAGTTGTTCCTCCTTCATATATTTTTTTCTCTATGTTTTGTCCTAACTCATGTTCTTTATTTTTGTGATCAATTCCAAGTTTTACCAAAGCTTTTGCAATTTTAGGATTTAATCTAACTATTTCTTGAACTTCATCTGTACGAATATCCAAGTCTTCTAACAATGATATTTTTACAATTTCTTGAGTTCTTGATTCTAGATCTGGGTCTGTTCTTTTTGTTAAATCTTCCTTTTGTAATTCTAATAAATCTTGGATTCTTAATAATAGATCTCCATCTGGTTTTCTTTGATTGGATTCAATTAGAGAAAGGTAAGCTGGCGTTATGCCTAGATCTTTAGCAAGAGTTATGGCTTTAATATTTTTATTTTGCCTCTTAGCCCTTATTATTTGCCCATAATTGTATATTTTACGCATATTTAACTATCTGTTAATTTTTTGTTAATTTTTAGTTAATAATTTAATCAATTTATCAATTAATATCAATAAAAATCTTTACTTGTTAATATTTTGTTAATATTAACATTTTATGAGCAATTTAATAAATCCTGAAGACAGAAGCAAACCTTCTAACTGTGTATCTCATCATGATGATATCTGCTTTTCAGACCAGAGTCATAGCGATGATCAAGAAGACCAGGATTAATTAAATTACTCATCTTCATAATTCAATTAAACAGGTTAAGTTAAATGACAAAATCTAATGTATCTTATGAACTTAAAAGATTTTCAGGCATTAAAAGGGATTATACAGAGAAAGAAGTTGAGAGACTAAGAGGATCAGTAAAAATTCATTATTCTATTTGTGAACTACAATCAAAAAAATTATGGACGCTTCTAAATACTGAGCCATTTGTTAATACACTTGGTTCTTTGTCGGGAAATCATTCAGTACAACATGCAAAAGCAGGCTTAAAAGCCATTTATGTTAGTGGATGGCAGGTAGCAGCCGATGCTAATACTGCTGGCGAAATGTACCCAGATCAATCATTGTATCCCTTTGACAGTGCTCCAAAATTAGTTGACTCCATAAACAATGCACTCATTAGAGCTGACCAGATACAGCACATGGAATTTAAAGATGGAGAAATGAAAGCAGAAAACAAAGTAGATTATATGTTGCCAATTATTGCAGATGGAGAAGCGGGTTTTGGAGGACCTCTTAATGTTTTCGAATTAACAAAAAAATTTATAAAGGCGGGTGCTGCGGGAGTTCATTTTGAAGATCAATTAGCAAGTGAAAAAAAATGTGGACATATGGGTGGAAAAGTTTTGGTTCCAACTGGTACTGCTATTAAAAATCTTAAGGCAGCAAGATTGGCTGCAGATATAGCAGATGTGCCATTAATTATACTAGCCAGAACTGATGCTAATGCTGCAAAATTAATTACAAACGATCACGACGAGAATGATAAACCTTTTTTAACTGGAGAAAGATCTCCAGAAGGATTCTTTTATGTGAGAAGTGGGATAGAACAAGCTATATCAAGAGGCTTAGCTTATGCTCCATATGCCGATTTGATATGGTGCGAAACTGCAACACCTAACCTTGAAGAAGCAAAAAAATTTGCAGAAGCAATACATAAAAAATTCCCAGGAAAACTACTTGCATATAATTGTTCTCCTTCTTTTAATTGGAAAAAGCATTTGTCAGACCAAGAAATTTCTACATTCCAAACAAAAATCGCAGAAATGGGTTACAAATTTCAATTTATAACACTTGCTGGTTTTCACACACAAAACATCGCAATTTTTGAATTAGCTGAAAAGTATAAATCTGAGGGTATGAGCGCTTATTCAAAAATTCAAGAAAAAGAATTTGCGAAAGAAAAAGATGGTTATACAAGTGTTAAACATCAGAGGGAAGTAGGCACCTCATATTTCGATGCAGTATCCAATACAATTAGTTCAGGAAAAAGTTCTACTACAGCCATGAAAGATTCAACAGAATCTGAACAATTTTAATTTGATTTTAGTTTTTGTATCTGATTCCACGCAGAATTTATAGCTCTCATTTTTTTTTTACTTTCTTCAATTACTTCTTTAGGTACTCCTTTGCTAATTAATAGATCTGGGTGATGCTCCTTGCTTAATTTAAGATATTTCTTTCTAATTGTTTGAATATCATCTTCAGACTTACTTTCTAAGACAACATAAGGATTTAATTTATCAGAATTTTTTCTACTTTCTTTAATTGAATTAAATTGATCAGAGCTTAAGCCAAATATCTGAGCTATGTTACTAATCATTTTTAGTTCAGATTGACTAACATCACCATCTGCTTCTGCAATATAAAATAAAATGTTAACAACTTCCTCTAGAACATTTAAATTATTTTTATAAATTTGAGCTATTTGTTGTGCGTATGGCTCATATCCTGTCGACTCCTTTTTTGCTTGGTTAAAAATTTTACCAACTTGATCTATTTCATGTTCAGGTATTTTAAGTTTATCTTTTACAGCTACCAATTCTTCTTTGCTAACATTTCCATCTGCCTTACTTAGTTTTGCCGATAGAACAATTAGAGATAAAGCAAATATCTGTTGAGGTTGTGCAAATGACCTAAATCCCGCTCCAGATCTTGCTCTAGATATTTTTCCACCAATAAGAGAGCCTAAAAGCATTCCAAAAGGTCCCCCAAGTGAAAATCCTACCATTCCACCAATTAAACTTCCCCAGATAGACATATGATTAAATTTAAATATAATTTAATTTTTTTATGTTAACAACAACTATAGTTCTTATAACTTTGTTTTTTATTTATAAGTGGTCCGTATCTTGGATTGAGTATTATAATCGACTTGATCAAAGATTTGGTATGTCTATTTGGAGATATAGCTACGATTACCAAGTAATCGGAAAAAGAGATATTTCAGTTTTAGATGATAAAGAATTTGTCTTACTTAGAAGAAAAAGAAACAGGGCAGTGACGTTTATGTACTTTATTTTCTTTTTATCATTTATTGTTTTTATGTCCTTTATGAATCAAATTCTAATAAGAATAATAAATTAAAGTTAAGATTTCTAATTTATTTTATAATTCTTTAATCTATATTCCCATTGACCCATTCTTTTATATTTAACTTTTAATATTAGATTGTTTTTTTTATCTATCCAGATATCAAAATTCAGTTTTTTATTATCTGGTAAATTTTCATCTTTAGATTTTAATTTGTAATGATCAGTTAAATATGTTTTTCCATAAAGTTTTATACTTTCTGTGCCTATATATTTGACTATTTGATCTTTTACACTACCTGATAAAGGACTTATCTGTTGTTTTGTATTTAAAATTTTATGATTCCACCAGTTTCCAATTACGCAATCTATATTTGCTTCACCTTTGTAAGAGGATCCATCTATAATAAATTTATTTTTTGTTTCATCTAAAAATAAATTTACATATTTTTCTTTATTATTTTGAAATGTTGTTGATTTAAAAAAAATTAACTGGTCGCCTTTGAATTTTTCTATTGCTTCACTTAATATAGAAAAAACAGTTGCTCCTAAGAGTTTCACTTTAAATTGAGTGTAATTCTTAACTGTCATTAAATTATTTTGATGCTCAAAAAAATAATTGCTATAGCCTATTACTTCATTATTTCTAAAAACTTCCATTTCAATTTTGACTATACCTTTATAATGTGTTGAATGTGACTGAGCAGGTGAGGAGAAAAAAAAAATTATTAATATATAAAAGATTTTTTTCATTTATCCCAATTTAATTAGTTTTAAATTTAAACTATTAAATTCTACATCCTCAATGACTTTAAATTCAAAAATATTTTCTGTACGTATTTTTCCACACTCTTTTTCTATTAAATCTTTAGGACACAAAATCCAAACATATCCTATTTTACTTTTCAACTCTGATAAATTTAACTGATTAAGATTAAAATTATTTTCTTTTATAAAAATATTAAGATAATTTTGAAAAACATCAGACCAAAATTTTTCCTCTTGGTATAAACTATGATTTACAAAATAATTTTTATGATCCGAGTCGTTAATTTTTTTTAGAGGGTTAAAATAATCTGCTTTATACCTCGGCCTATCTTCATAAAATTGTTTGAAATTTGATTCAGTAAATTGATTTCCAAAGGTTAAAAGAAATAAAATAGATAATATAGTATTTTTAATATATTTATTTTTTATCTCAAAAATTAGATAAGACAAAACTACAATGATAGGTATTAATACAAAAATAATATACCTAGAGTGAATTATAGGCTTGTATAGCAAACCGTATAGCAGAGGTGTAAAGTAAGATAAAAATATAAAGATTATAAGAATAGTAACAAAATTTAATTCATTTATAATTTTTTTTCTAAAGCTAACGATAAGACCTATTAATAAAAATAAATGTATTAAACCTAATAAACGAGATCCAAAAAATGTTGAAAAGTAAAAGTTAGTAAAAAATTTTAAAGATGGATGCTCTAACCACGTATGAGGATATTGTATCGATTCCCCAACATATATTGGTAAATATATTCCAAGCAGGATCAATATAATAAGGATACTATAATTTAAAAAAATTAAATTTTTTTTAAATTTTAAATAATAAAAAAAATAATAAGCAACCAAGGAAAAGAAAAATATTAAGACAAAAGGATGCCCCAGAAAAGCAATTGTTTGGAAAAAGATATATAAAAAAGTATTTAAAAATAAATTTTTTCCAGTTTTATGTGACTGAAAAGATTTTAATAAAAAAATTGCTGCTAGAGAGGTCGTAAAAAATGCAAAAGCATACAGTCTAGCTTCTTGAGAATATTTTATTAAGAAAACATTAAATGAAACTAAAAAAATTACTAAAAGATATGCATTATTTTTTTTTAATAAACTAGATAAATAGGTCACTGAAATTATACTTAAAATACCAAAAGTTACAGAGAAGTATCTTCCCATATATGTTTGGTAGCCAAAAATTTTATATAGAAACTTCATTAAAAAATTAAATAAAAAAGGACTTCCTTCAGCGTTTCTATGTCTTGTGTAAGTTTCATTAAATGAAATAAAAGGATCTGAAACCCAGAAACTAACCATTTCATCAAACCATAAATTTTCATAATTTAAGTTATATACTCTGAGCAAAACTCCAAAAAATAATGAGAAACTAATCGCAATAATTATGAAATAGTTTGAATTAAATTTATTTACCATATAAATAATTTATATCAGTTTATTATAAATGTTTAAAAAAAAATGTTTTTATCCTTAAAAAATATACCGAAAGTTTCTTGGAGCTCAAAAAAACCATTAAACTTTAAACCCAAGATATCAACTTTTTTCTTTTTATGCTTTGGACTTACTTTGTTTGGCTTAGGAGAGGGATTATTGCTTGTGTCCTCAACAGGCGCATCTCCTTGGAGTGTTTTGGCACAGGGCATTTCATTAAATGTTAACTATTCCATAGGAATTATTACTTTTTTTATTAGTCTGTTTGTAATTTTTTTATGGATTTTTCTTAATCAAAAACCGGGCATTGGCACTGTACTTAACGCAATAATTATTGCTTTAATGATTGATTTTTCTCTAAATGTGTTTGATGTTCCTGAAAATTATTTTTCTCAAATTTTAATGGCAATTTCTGCTGTGCTTCTAGTTGGTATTGGAAGTGGTTTTTATTTGGTTGCAAATCTTGGTCCAGGACCAAGGGATGGCTTAATGACTGGTTTACAAAAAAAAACTAATTTACCAATAGCATCTGTTAGAGCATTTTTAGAAATTTCTGTTGTTTCAATAGGATGGTATTTGGGTGGTACAGTTGGGGTTGGGACTTTAATGTTTGCTTTTGGCGTTGGGCCAGCAGTAGCTTTGGGATTATTTATAGTAAGTAGAATTTTTTTAAAATCTAAAAAAAAACCCCCAAATTATAAAATTTAGGGGTTTTTAAAATCTTAATTGGTTTTAGGGTTACATTCCCATGCCACCCATTCC
>CEUA01139817.1_pt1 | contig 12003 bp, 8 predicted proteins | sample 361541 | NCBI WGS metagenome assembly CEUA01 (sample SAMEA2623079, study PRJEB7988) | marine metagenome | isolation source: saline water (ENVO:00002010), including
ATGCATCCTTGAATAATAATTGAGTCCAATGAAATCTAAGCTATTAACTGCAAGTTCATTTTCAAAATTAATCTTCTCTGAACCAGGCAAGATAAAATTAAAAATACCAGTTTTAAAAAAGTTAAGAGGATCGTTTGTGTAAACATTATTTAACATATTTGATGCTACCCAATCAATTATGTTCCATCTTCTTAATGGATCAAATTGAAAAATATTCTTAACAATTCCAATTTGTGAGGTGTTTCCACCTTTCATTCTTTTAAGTTCATGATATAAAATAACATGTGCGTTCAGCATATTTTTAGTAACTATACCAGCTAGATTTGGATCTTTTTTTCCAGGTGGAAAAATACCATTAAAGTATCCTTGAGCTACGTACACCGCAGGCTCATTGATAGTACACCAAATTGGTACAAGATTATTTAATTCTTTAAAAACTGCTTTTGAAAAATTAATAAAATAGGAAATATTTTCCTCTTTTTCAAAAGCTCCTAAATTTTCGAACCAAATTGGGTTTGTAAAATGATGAAGGGTTATAACTGGAGTGATATCATTTAAAATAAGTGAATCACAGAGGTCTTTGTAATGTTCAATTACTGAATAATCAATTTGACCTATAGAAGGCTCAACCTTTGACCATTCTACTGAAAAGCGATAATGAGTCAGTCCAAGCTCTTTCATGAGCATTATATCTTCAGGGTATCGATTCCAATGGTCAGTAGCTAAACCAGATTTTTGATTATCTAAAATTCGATAATTACCATTACTATCAAGTGATTCTTCCCATTGATACCAATTATTATTGGTATTGTTTCCTTCTACTTGATGAGCTGCAGTTGCTGATCCCCAAGCAAAATTTTTTGGAAAGTTTATATATTCAGTATCTATGGATTCCCAGTCCCAAATAAGTTCTGGATTATTTTTAGAAAAATAAGCTATTGCTGCTAAATAAGATAGAGATACAGCTATTAATAAAAATAATAAACTTTTGGTTAAATATTTCAGATTTTAAATCCTTTTGATTCCATCCATTTATCATTAGGAAACTTGGTCATATAATTTCTAATACCATCTGGCAATAAAATTAAACATTTTTGATCTTCTTTTAAAATATGAGCACTCTTCAAAGCTGCTACTGTAGCAGTTCCAGAAGACCCACCGCAAAGTAACCCTTCTTCTTTTATTAATCTTCTAGCCATTATAAAAGATTCTTCATCTTTAGTTTTAACATATTCATCAACCATTGAATTATCTAATACATCAGGGAAAAAATCATAACCAATACCCTCGACAAGATAAGGTTTGACATCAGTACCACCTCCAAGGATAGATCCAACAGGATCAGCACCAACCACTATAATATTAGGAATTTTTTCTTTTAGTTTTTTAGCAACACCTGTAATAGTTCCTCCAGTGCCTACACCAATAACAATCATGTCTAAATTAGTTCCAAAATCTTCAATAATTTCTTCAGCAGTACCATTGTAGTGAGCTTCTGGGTTAGATGGGTTTGCATATTGGTCTAAAATGTGAGAGTTAGGGATTTCTTTATTTAGCTTTTTTGCAACCCCAATATGGCTCTCAGGATCATCAAAGCTCGCTTCAGTTGGAGTACGAATTATCTCGGCACCTAATGCTTCAAGTGCGATTTGTTTTTCTTTGCTCATTTTTTCTGGCATTGTGATAATACAGCGATATCCCTTTACAGCAGCAGCTAAAGCCATTCCTTGACCAGTGTTTCCTGAAGTTGGTTCTATCAATGTATCTCCTGGTTTGATCCTTCCAGATGATTCTGCATCTTTAACCATATTCCAACCTATACGGTCTTTTATAGAACCTCCAGGATTAAAATATTCACATTTTGCGTAAAGCTCGCATTTTAAATCACTTCCAATTTTATTTAATTTTACAGTTGGAGTTTTTCCAATAGTATCTAAAATATTATCATAAATCATGTATTTACCTATAAAAAGTTGTCTTTTATCCTAATTGATATGGAATAAATTACAATATCTTATTACACCTAAACATCTAAAACATAATTGATAAATACATCAAAAAAACGATCATCTTTATTTTTAGTAGATATAAAAAATAGGTTCAAAATAATTGCTGGTGATGATCAGCTTATTGATAGAACTGAGTTTAAAAATGGACTAGGAATTGGTAATGAACTTATTTCAAATCGTCTGTTTGATTTATTTGATAAAGATAAAAGTGGATTTATAGATATAATTGAATTTACGGAAACCATTAAGTCAATTATTGAAGGTGATAAAATATCTAAAATTAAATTTGCTTTTGAATTACATGACCTTGATAACAATGGATTTATTGATAAGAAAGAACTTAAAATTTTAATTCAAGAGAGCTTTTATGAAAATAATTTAAAATTTGATTATTTCCAGATTGATTTATTAGTAAATGATTTCTTTTCAGTGGCTGATAAAGATAATAGTGGAACTATTGATTATATGGAGTTCTTAGATACTGCAAACAATTATCCTGACTTTATTAATAGTATTACAGTTAATCCTATTTTTTGGCTTATATCCGATAGATATGAAAAAAAAATAAACTTGAAGAAAGGAAAAGTTAATACAAAAAAAATAAAGATGAGTAACTTACAAGTACAAGATATTGTAGGCCTTAAATCTCTTATGGTGCCCAAAATAATATCATTTTATAATAGGATAGTAAATCCCAAAAAAAGTAAAGTTGAATGTATGGTTTCAGGGTTTAATCTATTACCATCTGATGTTATGCAAATTAAAATAAAATTTGAAAATAAATTTAAATTTAATCCTGGTGATTATATTTATTTGAATACATCAAAAATATCTAGAATTGATTGGCATCCGTTCACCATTATTGAAAAAATAAATGATAATGAAATAATGTTGCAAATTAAAGTTAATAATAGATGGACAAAAAAACTTCATAAGAAGATGTTAGAAACATTCAAAATAAAAAAAGAATTTAATCAAAAATTTGATTGGAATTTTAAAGTAGATGGACCATTTGGTGTTAAATTTAATGATTCTTTAGAATCTAAATGTTTGATAATGGTTGGGGCAGGGCATGGAATTTCAAAATTTGCACCAATCCTTAAAGATATTAGACAAAAGCTTAAGTATGGTAAACATAATATAAAAACAATTGATTTATATTGGTTAGTGCTTAATCAATCATACTTTGCATGGTTTGCAAAAATTTTAAATGATTTTAAAAATGATAATTTGGATGTTATTTTTAATTATCATACGTATTTCATCGATAAAAATCCTGATCAGGTAAATGATAAGTTGCTATTTATATCAAAAGATGTTTTGAACGATAAAACTGAGATAAAACTAATCGAAGATTTATGGAATGGCTCTAGCTTTGGTAAGCCGAATTGGTATGATGAATTAAAAATTAATAAATCAAAAAGTAAAACTTCTAAAGTTAATTTATTTTATAGTGGCCCAGATAACTTTTATAAAGATTTAAAGGATACATGTAATAAGCTAAATATAAATTTTAATGATAAAAATTTTTAGATATAAAAATATTATTGATATTTTTTAAACAGTGATGTTTATGTGTCAGTGAGATTGATATCTCACTGACACTATTTGAATTATTAGTTTATCTTAATACTTTTTTCTTTCGGAATATCTTTTTCCAATTTTGGAAGTATTATTTCTAATAATCCATCTTTTGATGTTGCTGTTATTTTATCATCTTTAATTAGGTCTTTTATGTTAAACCTCCTTTTAAATGATCCGGTTAAACGTTCAGTGTATTTATAGTATTTATTATTTGAACTGCTTGTACTTTTTCTGCTTCCACTTATTTCTAACACATGATCAAAAAGAGTAATTTTGATATCTTTTTTTGTTAAACCTGGTATGTCCATTTTGATTTTGTATAGATCTTGAAATTCCTGAATATCTATAGATGGTGACCATCCATAATCTGAGCTAGAAGCGAACCCCCATTCATTAGTATTGAAAAAATTATCCATATTAATTGTGGGTAAATTGCTTGTTGGTTTCCATTTTATTAAAGTCATGATTAACTCCTTTGTTTATTTACTATTACCTAAGCATAAATAATACCAAACTATATATTTGTTATAAATATGACTATTTGTCAGTAAATTTAATAAAAAATAAATTTTATAAAAAAAATATATGTCAAAATTTCATAATATGTTAATTTTAAATTAAAAATTATTAATAGATACCTTGTTTTTATGAATTTAAATAAATTATAATATGTTTTTTAAAAAAAATATCAATTAAAAGGCTTTTTTATGAAATTAAATGTTAATCTAAAAGATTTATTAAATGCAATTGATGTACCTGCCGAATGGGTAGGACTTCGGGAGGTTCATGAGGTTCACACGCCTAGAATGGTTCGTGATGGTGTCCCTGTTATTAATTCTAGCAATTCATCTCATGGAATAATGGTTGAAGTACTTGTAGATGGTCAATTTGGATATTACGCAACTCCGAATATGACTTCGAAATCAATTTCAATAGCTGCAAAAAAAGCATATAATCAAGCAAAAATATCTTCGAAACATGCTGTTTATCATTTTAATCAATCAGCAAGACCAGCTCATAAAGGTTCGTATAGATCTCCATTTATTAAAGATAAAAATGCTCTTTCAGCTGGAGAATTAAATAATATCCTACTTGAAGCATATAATCATCTAAAAGTTAATGATAAAATCGTGAGTGCTTCATCACTTTGTCAAATAATTGAAACAAATTTTAAGTTTATAAGTTCTAATGGAAGTGATATTCAACAAAATTTTTTGATGTTTGAATTTGATTTGAGTGCAACAGCTGCTGAAGGTTCAAATCAGCAGACTCGTACATTTGGAGGAATGAGAGGAACATGCAGGCAAATGGGTTTAGAATACTTTGATAAATATGAAATATATGCAAATGCAAATAGAATAGGGGAGCAGGCTATTGAACTTTTGAATGCCGATGATTGTCCATCTGGAGAAATGGATCTTGTTATTGCGCCCGATCAGATGATGCTTCAAATTCATGAAAGTATTGGGCATGCACTTGAAGTAGATAGAATCCTTGGTGATGAAAGAAATTATGCAGGATGGAGTTTTGTAAAATTAGAAGACTTTGGCACTTTAAAATATGGCTCAGATTTAATGAATATTACTTTTGATCCAACTTTGGAATCTGAATATGCATCATACGCCTTTGATGATGGTGGGTTAAAAGCAACTAAGGAATATCTAATTAAAGATGGGGTATTAGTTCGTGGACTTGGTGGTAAAGAAAGTCAAATTAGATCAGGATTAGATGGAGTTGCTAATTTTAGAGCTAGCAGTTGGAACCGTGCTCCAATAGATAGAATGGCCAATATAAATTTAGAACCTGGAGACTCTACGTTTGATGAATTAATTTCAAAAGTAGAAAATGGAATTTTTGTAGAAAGTAATAAGTCTTGGTCAATTGATGATTACAGAAATAAGTTTCAATTTGGTTGCGAATATGGAAGACTAATTAAAAATGGAAAGTTAACCAAAGTTGTTAAAAATCCTAATTATAGAGGAGTTTCAACTCCTTTTTGGAATAGTCTTAAAGGTGTTGGGAATAGTGAAACGTTTGGTATTTATGGAACACCAAATTGTGGCAAAGGAGAGCCTAATCAAGTTATAAGGGTAGGGCATGCATCACCGGCCTGTCTTTTTGATAAAATTCAAGTCTTTGGAGGTGTGTAATGGAAAAAATATTTAATGATTTAAGTGAATCACTTTTTGCTGGATTAAATAATAATGAAGAAGCCATTCTTTCTTTTTCTGGAGAAAATAGTCAGTTTATTCGATTTAATAATGCATCAATAAGGCAAACTGGTATGGTAGATGATGCTGAGATTGAGTTAAAACTTATATCAGGCAATAAAATTTCTGTAGGGGGATTTACAGTTTCAGGAAATAAAGAAATTGATTTAAAAAGAGGTATCGATGAAATTAAACGAATGAGAAAAGATAATGAAGAAATCCCTGAAGATCCTTTTCTTGTTAAACCTGCTAATCTTGGTTCTAGTAGAGAAATAAAAAAAACTAAAGGATTAGAGTTTGAAAATGCTGTTGATGCAATTTTACCTATTATGTCAGGTGTAGATTTTGTTGGTATTCTGGCAAATGGGAAAATGTATAGAGGAAATGCCAATAGTTTAGGACAAAAACATTGGTTTGAAACAGATAATCATAGTCTTGATTATTCATTAGTTACATCAAATCATCAGATGGTAAAAGGTTTGTATTCAGGAGATAACTGGGATCAAAATAAATATGAAAACTATGTGAATAGAAGTAAGCAAAAATTGATTATTATGGAAAAAAAACCAATTAAAATAAGAACAGGTGATTATCGTACTTGGTTTGAGTCTGCAGCTGTTTCAGATTTTCTAGGAATGTTTTCTTGGAATGGAATTAGTGAAGCATCCCTAAGGCAGGGTTGTAGTGGTTTTGGAAAAATGAGACATAGCGATAGTAGGTTATCAAGAAAATTCTCAATTCTTGAGGATTTTTCACCTGGTTTATGTCCTAAATTTAATTCAGATGGAGAGATTGCCTCTTCTTCATTATCATTAATTGACAAAGGTGAATTAAAAAACACCTTGGTAAGTTCCCGATCAGCAAAGGAATATGGTTTAAATTCAAATTATGCTGAATCAGGTGAATACTTAAGATCTCCTAAAATGCTTCCTGGAAAACTCAATCAAGAGAATGTCATAAAAACTTTAGAGAAAGGACTCTTTTTATCAAATATACACTATTTAAATTGGAGTGATAATCCAGGTGGTAGAATTACTGGCTTGACTCGCTACGCTTGTTTTTGGGTTGAGGGAGGTGAAATAATTGCACCAATTGAAACTATGCGATTTGATGACTCCTTTTATAGATTTTTTGGTGATCAACTTATAGAAGTAGAAGATTCCTTAACTGTTAATCCTGAAGTTGAAACTTATGGTGGAAGGTCGCTAGGTGCGACAACATGTCCTGGTATTCTTGTGGATTCATTCTCCTTAACTTTATAGGTGGAATTGAATGGTATAATATTATTTTTTTTTGGTTTTTTCTCTGGAAGTGCTATTATTTGGCATTTCAGAAAAAAAGAAGTTGATTTAATAACAAAAAATCAAGTCAAATTAGAACAAGTATTTGATGATCTATCAGATAAAGCTTTATTAAAAAATCAAAAGAACTTTTTGGAATTAGCAGAACATAAATTTTCTTCTTTAATAGGAAAGTCTGATAAGCAATTATTTCAAAAAAAGGAATTAATAGATAATGTTTTGAGAGAAATGAAAATTGATCTTAAAAATTTATCTGATAATACCATTGCTTTAAAATCTCAAATTGAAGAATCAAGAAAAAGTTTAGGTGATTTATCAGATACAACTTTTCAACTAAGACAAATTCTTTCAAGTTCTCAGTCTAGAGGACAATGGGGCGAAAGAATGGTTGAGGATATTTTAAATTTTATTGGTTTATCTGAGGGATTAAATTATAAAAAACAAATTCAATTTGGTTCTGATAGACCAGACTTTACTTTTTATTTACCTGATAAAAAAATTCTTAATATGGATGTTAAATTTCCATTAGCTCATTATGAAAAATATATTAATTCGAATTTAGAGATAGAAAAAAAAGAAGAAAAAAAAGCATTTTTAAAAGATGTTAGAGATCGTATAAAAGAAGTGTCTAAAAGATCTTATATTAATCCTGATAAAGGTACAGTTGATTATGTCTTATTATTTATTCCTAATGAGAGCATTTATTCATTTCTTAATCAAGAAGATAGTTCTTTAATTGATTATTCATTAAAAAATAAAATATTGTTATGTTCTCCTATAAATTTATACGCAATACTTTCACTAATTAGACAATCTGTAGCAAGTTTTGCAATGGAGCAAAGGGCTGGTGAAATGCAAGAGCTTATAAGTGTATTTAAAACTCAATGGATTAAATTTATTAGTAAATTAAACTTGATGGAAAAGTCAATTAATGCTTTGAATAATCATTTTGATGATTTAAAAGGTCCGAGAATTAGAAGCCTTGAAAAGCCTATGGATAAAATAAATAGCTTAGAGTTAGGAAGTAATATTGAAAGGATAGCTAAATAAATTGAAAAATTACAAGTTAAAATCATTGTTTAATTATCTATTTGGAGTACTAATCTTCATATCCTCTTGCGTAGCTCCCCCTGAATATTCTGATGGTTTAATGAATAACTTACCTGCTATTGTAAATGAAATTGATTACTTTTCATTATCTCTCTTTGGAGAAGACTTTAATGACTCATTAATATGGGATCTAGAATTAAATCTATCCGAAAATGATATTTTATTATCAACACTTATAGTAAAAGACCTTAATGTTCTATCATCTGAATTGTCTACCTTAGTTATGACGGTTGCTTCCGGTGATACTATTTTTAATGCAAACATTGTAAATGATATTATTTTTACGAGTGAGGATTCTATATCAGTAATAGGAATTCCATCAAGTATTAGTTTAAATGCTCAAAACTTTACAGGACGCCTAGAATATCAATTAATAAAAAATCCAGTTTCTAGATAATAAAGTAAGTGATTTAATTTTTTTAAAAAAAACACTAGTTTATGTACTTATAAAAATATGATAAAAATGAATTTAGTTGAAAATAATAAAACTATAAAAAATAGAAAATATGCTTTGTTCTCAATCAAGAAAAACTATTTTATTTTAAATAGTCTTGTGATAAGTATACTCTTTAGTAGTTGCTCAAGTAAGATTGGCCAATTACTAAAAAATGAAGAGAAAACAAAAATAAATCCTCATACCATTCAAACTACCAAAAATGCTGAAAAGTATATGGAAGTATATGATTTGGGCGGTAGGATAACAACACATGCAAATTTTATAGAGTTATTATCTCATTTGCCAACAGGAAAAAAAGAATCAAGAATGTACCTTGTGAGGACTGACAACTTTTCTATTGGAGAGAATTATCAAAATTTAGATAAATGGGACGTCGCTCTTGAAACTGGTTTTGTAGATGGACTTTTAGGAAAAGATATTATTATCACTGAAAAATTAGATCATATAAAACCGCGTAATCCAAAAGAATATATAAATACAATTCCAATGGATGCTTTTTACATGCATGGTATAGATTTAAAAGATCTAGAATTAATAAAAAATAATTTTAATTCAACAACTTTGATGAATTATCAAATAATTGATTTTTCGCATAAAGATCTGAGTTTAACCGTATATGTTCGAGTTGTAGATATTGAAACAATGAAAATTATTTCTTCGGGTTTAATTCAAGTTGAGGAGCCCTTAAATATAAAAGCTAAAAAAGAAATTGATGCATTTAAGGACGCTTATGAAATTATAAAAAATATTAGTGATTTGCCCAGTAGCATATTCAATAGGGGCATAAACCTAGGTGTTATTAATGCAGACCTTTTAAATATAAAGGGGAACTATAAAGAAAAATTATCGGAGAAAACAATATCTATTGAAAATGGTATTATAACTGGATTAATCCATAATGAGAAGTATGATGATAATAAACCTATAGTTATGGAAAAATCTGAAGGATTTAAATTAAAATTTCCTTCTGTTTATAAAAATATATTGTTTAATACAAGCCCCATTCTATATGAGGAGTGGTCTGAATTTAAAGATGAAACTAAATGCGATATGTTATTGACATATAGATTCCTTCCAAATAACGGTATTTATTTAAAAATTATTGATGTAAACGCAAAAGGAAAAATAATTTACTCAAAGGCATTTTCATTTAACGGTAGGGAAGACAATGGATTAATAGCAAATCATGATTTTATTGCTCAACAATTTTTGTCAGGTTTTGATTTCGAAATATTTAATGATCGTAAAATATTAATTATGGATGGAAATCATCAATCTGTAGAATCAAAAAAATACTTAAAAAACCTACCTTCTTTTAATGCCATGAACCTTGCTATTGAGGATGGGATAGTAACAGCTTTAGTTAGTCAAAATATTGATACTTTTGAGAAATTAAAAACATTGTATTTAAAACGACCATGGATGTATGAAAAAAAGGTATTTAACCTTAATCCTTTATATCTTGAAAGTTGGAGCCAATTAAAAGAATTTGGTGTAGAAACTCTCATTATGTATCAAAATTTAATTCCATATGAAAAATTAAAATCTAATGATCCTGAGTATAAAGATGTTGCAATAAGTGTAAAAGTTGTTGATATAGAAACCGGGGATATAATTGCCCTGTCAGGTATTACAAATATCGATTAGATATTAGGAGATTGAATGAAATTCTATAAAACTTTTACTCTATTTATTTTTTCTGCATTATTTAGTCAAAAATTTAATGTTACAGATCCTCCAATGATTTATATATATCATTTTGTTAATTATGATACTACTTCAGTTATATTCCATGGTGGGATAGAAGATCAAAGTCAGAATAAGATCATAAAATTACCTCTTTTTAACCTTGGTAATATTTCATCTGAAGATCATGCATTAATTTCAAAACCTTTAAGTCCTAAAATAGTATCATCAATGGTGACCTCTTCAATAGCTCAAAATAGACATATTAAAATTGCAGGAGAGTCAATACAGGATAGAATAAATAGTGAAAACTTTCTTAAAATAGTACAATCCTACGATTATCCCAAAAGAACAGATTTTGTTTTTCTTGGAGAAATTAATTCTATTGCAGATCAATATGAGATTGATTTAAAACTCATTGATGTTTCGCTTCAAAAAATTGTCGGATCAAAGTCATTTAATCTTCCTTTTAATTCTTTAACTGAATTAAGACCTTTAATTGATGCTGTTGTTGAACCACTCATCGAGAAAGTGATGTCTCCTTTTTTGGGATATGCTATTCTTAGTGTAGATTCTACAAGTAGAGAAAAAGTTAGATGGGATAAGATATCAATAAGACCTCTAGAGGTAGTTGTTAATAAAAGTGTTGTTAAGACTTCTGATTCTGACTATGAATCATATTTTACTGTTCCAATCAGTGATGTATTTGTTCATACTCATAAAAAAATATTAGAGAAACATAAACCATGGTCAATATTAGATGAGGTTAAAGAAAAGATTATTGCTGAACATAATGGTTTTGATCTTCCAATAAGCAACCTTGGTAAGAAAACTTTTCAAAATATTTCGCAAAAAGAAAAAGAACATGTAATAGAAAGATATCTTTTATCAGATGAAGAAAAAGAAAATCTTATTGATGAAAATACTAAGTTTTTAATGCGCGAGGTGCGTAAAACATGGGGTAAACGAATTGATGATGCATATTTAATTAAATCCAATGATGGAGATGGTAGCTTCATCCAAGGAAAATATGTATTGAGAGGATTTTTAAAAAATAATGATGAACCATTTCAATTAGAGTTTACTATTAACCCTGGAGATTTAAATAAAATACATATGTCATTACCTTATATAGTTGTTGAAAAGGATAGTGATGGTGATGGAATCATTGATAAAGAGGATGCCTGTCCTAAAATTGTTGGAGTTTTTAGTGATGATCCAGAAAAAAATGGATGTCCTGAAGAAATATTAGAAAAACTAGTCGATTTAGAAATTGATAATATATGGGATGGAATTGGATTTGAATTAATAAAAATTGAAAATAATTTTAATGAGGTCATATTAAAGGGTTATAAAACTCAAGAAAATTTAAAAATTAACAAAAAAGTATATAAATATTTAATTAGTCAGGATAGAAAATCTGTAAAGGTTATTGACCTTCCTTTTGGCTTATATGCCTTGAACACTTTTGCAACTTCAACAAAAGAAAAGGTCCCAGGTAAGCATTATTTATCTCTTTTCTCTGAAAGTGATACTTTGGAAGTGGTTGATTTTAAACAATCATTAAATTTTAAAATACCCAATAAAACTAAATCAATTGGTAGAGAAATCATTATATATTTTGACCCATTTTCTAAAAATGATAA
>CEUA01042818.1_pt1 | contig 11981 bp, 11 predicted proteins | sample 361541 | NCBI WGS metagenome assembly CEUA01 (sample SAMEA2623079, study PRJEB7988) | marine metagenome | isolation source: saline water (ENVO:00002010), including
TCAGAAAATTCCTTAAATAGTTCGACTGCAGTAATATCTTTAAAATCATTAGTTAACTTATTTATAATCAAGCCTGTTCCGCTGCCAAGATCAAGCAAGGATTGATTTCTTTTTGAAAATGATCGAATAAAGTCAACATCATGATGCGTATTATCATTGGAAAATTTAAGGATTTTCGCGTCGGTCACATTCGTAGCTAGTGATTTATAAAACTCAATACTCTGCTTATTCTTACTCATACGATACTAAATCCCTGTTGTGCATATTAAAGATCACATCTACCAACACTTCCAGTGAGTCTATGAGACTTATCTCACAGTCTTTACCAGAGAAATCAACCCTAATATCAGTGCATCCAGAGACAACAACATCAGCTCCACTTTCTTTTAGATGCGAACTAACATTTTTGAAAATGCCTTTTGGCCTTTCTGAGTCAGTCAAACTGCTGAACCTGTTCATGTTTTTAATATTTATAATCCCTCTTGTTACCTCTGACTGCATTTCGTCACTGGGATAAATTATTTTTGCTTCTGGATATTCTTTTTGAAAATATTTTTCATAAATTTTTGATTGAACTGATCCATTGGAGGCCATAATACCAACAGTGCCATATTTATCTTTTTTTACCGCCTTAACGACTTCTCTAACGAGATTGATAAATGGTATAGCTGTCGATGATTGTATTTCATCAATTGCATAATGAGCAGTATTGCAAGTCATGCATAGGATCGTCGCCCCAGAATTTTTAAGATCGTTCGAAATCTCAATATACCCAGGGACGAAGCTTTTGCCTCGACCCTCCAAAAACATACTTCTCGATGGTACTTGAGTGGCTTGATATGATATGACTATAGGGTGATGACTATCTCTCGTTGCATTTCCTTTGGTTATTTTTTGTTCTAATAAATGATTAAACTTATTCGTCGCAGCAACCCCCGCACCTCCAATAATGCCAAAAACCAAACGATTACTCATGTGACCAGCTTTTTACGAATATTTTAGCTCTTAAATAGTCATCATAAGTATCTATATCTCTTGCATCTGTTTTTAACATTGGTATTGGTAGAAAGTTTTCAAACTGGTTGAATACATTGTTTGACACAAATTTAATTTTGTGCCGCTCTAAGCAGGCAGGGCCGACCCATTCAAAGTCCCCATTCTCCCTGGAAAATGAAACAACTTCATTATCGCAGTTTAATTTAACAAAAACTGGCTCATCACTAACAACGTCACTACATCCTACAAATTCACCATGAAAATTTAGACATTTTTCGACATCTTTTGGGTGAACCAATAGATCACCGTCCCACGCAATCGCATATTTTTTACCATGCCGAGCACCTAGATAAAAACTTGCACCAGTTTTGGTATGGAAATAATCATGGTTAAAAGCGAAAATTACATCTTTTCTCTTTTCCAAGACTGTCTCTATTACTTCCTTTGCTTGAAACCCAACTACGATCCTTACATCCTCCACCTTCTCGAAACTATCAAGCTGATGGTGAATTAGTGGCTTCCCTTCTATTTTAATTAATGCTTTAGTCAAATCCAAACCTAAACGGGATCCGATACCCGCACAACTAATCACAACAGATTTTCCATTTTTTTCGCTATAAATTTGATCCAACAACCTAACAAAAGCAAGCTCATCATAAACAACATAATCTGCAGCATTTAGAGTACCCTTTGCTGGCTGGTGGACTATACCGCAAGCAATAGATATATCAGCGATTTGCATTGCTGTTACATCATTATTACCATCACCAATAAAGACAACTTTTTTATCTTGGCTTTTGAAATGATTAACCACATCTTCTTTTTTTAATATATGAGTTAATTTAGCAACCTGATTATTCTCTATGAGCCCATCAGAACAAAAATATTCGCAACCAATCTTGTTACATAATTTTTCTACCCATACATTTAAGTTACCTGTCGCAATAACACATTCACCCTGGTGGTCTTGGATAAAATCAACCACCCTTTCCAACAAAGGAACTTTAGATAATAGGTTGTTTATTTCAGACACCGGCAACTCACCTAGGATACTGACTCTTTTAATGAAGCTTTCTACAAATGGAATATTTCCTTGAACTGTCTCTTGGGTAAGTTTGGAGATTTCAGGCCCTACATTAAAATGCTCTGAAATTATTGGGAGAGTCTCTTTGGCTGTAATAGTTCCATCAAGATCAAAAATATATACTATTTTTTTCTTATGCTTCATACCAATTCACCTTGATAGAATAAAAAAAACCCATGTAAAATGTAGCAAAAAAACCACTAATTCCCTGAAACCAATTAAAGTATTTGACATGTTAAATACATCTATTAATATATTGAAACTTTCCAGAATCCACATCGCAGATTCTACATTGGAATTAAAGATAAAACACTTGAAAACAAGTCTATAGACGACCATCTATAATTTAATATTTTTCAAATATTTTCCTAACCTAAGTGACATTGCAATAATCGTATAAGTTGGATTGACAATAGAAGATGTAGAAAATACAGAACTACCAGCTACATATAAATTCGAAATTCCAAAAACTTTACAATTTTTATCAACGACTCCAGTTTCAGGATTACTGGACATTCTAGTTGTTCCAATGTGATGGTTAACTGGGTCATTAAATTTATATGATTCACCAGTTAAAAACTCGGATTTATATTTAACATGGCCAATATTTAAAACACCAAGCTCGCGTGCTAATGTTTCCGTCGAAGTCGCTACAGTTCGTTTTTCTATTTCACTCAAGTTATCCCAATACATATCAATTTTTGGCACTCCCAAAACATCATTAGTAGTGTGAAGACTCACTTTGTTTGATGACCTCGGAGGTTGCTCTAACGCAACATCCAATTCTAAAATATTCGGCAAGTAAGTTCCGCTTAGTTTGCAAGCTGTTTGTTTTACACTCGACAAGAAATCAAACTTATCGAGGAGCTTATCAAATTGAGTGAAGATACGGCCTGATGTATAAGTATTAGGGCTCTCCAATCCCTTAAATTGGTACATGGAAAGTGAATGTCTCAAGGTTTTATGTTTTAACCTTTGTTTTGAAGACATCTCAAATGCAACGTAGTAATCTGCCTTGTATTTATCTTTGTCAATACATTGTTCATCTGAAGTTCTATAAACTTCTCCGACATTTCGAACCCCAGGATGACTCATAAAGCAAGCACCTACAAAGCCACTACTATTGCCAATTCCTTCTTCATAATAACTATTTGAAGCTAACAATATACGTGGGTTTTCTAACGCTCCGCAAGCCAATACGAATTGATTAGCTTTTACAGTGGCTTTATTACCTATCAAATCAGCAATTGAGACGCTTTCGACCTCACTACCCTCAGTGTTTAGATTTAATTGCGTAACAGTTGAGTGAACAAGTACATCAATGTCCCGAGATGATTCAAATTCGTTTTTGTATTTCGCACCAAAGTCTTTATTTTTACTATTAGAAATTTGAAAGACATTTCCAGTAAGAAAAGAATTTTTCCTGTCAAATTGCTTAAAGCTTATGCCATTTATGGTGTCTTGAAAAAAGCGTTTGTTATAGAACTTTTCATAAGAAATACCCAGCATTTCTGCAGCTTCTATATAATAAATCTTTAGATCATCGATAGAAATTGGCCAGCCACTTAGGGGTAAAAAAGATTTTTTTTCAAAATCATCACTCTTAAATGGAGCACAGACCCCTGCCCACAAGACACTAGCACCGCCAAAACATCTAAGTCTGGACGCATCAAGAGACAGGAAGCTTGGGCCTGAATTTTCACCCTTAGTTAATTGCTGATATTCTGATTCTGGAACCATACCACCTGATTCGAGCATAACAACCTTAAGACCTGAATCTAATAATTTTTTTGCCACACTAATCCCTGCAGGACCTGTACCAACAATACATATGTCATATATTAGTGCTTCTTCTGGGGCTAAGTCCTCTAAAGATTTAAACATATAGGTTTCTAAGAATTAACAGACCAAACTCTACTTCAGATACAATCCAACCATTCATCGATCTAATTTTACCCATTTGGTAGTCATTTCGAATCATTTTATTAATAGCAAGGATCGTTTCTTCCATGCCTTCAGTTGAAAGCAGCGAAACTAGTTTTTTTTCAAGGATCTCAGTTTCTCCAAATGCATCAGAAGATTCCTCGACCGGAATACTAAGCTCATAGCTTTTAAAGAATGATTCAATATCATTGGATAATATTGGTAAATCTTTAAGACTAGGTAACCCTTTGACGTAGAAAACTCCGACAACACAAACTAAGCCAGAGGAAACAAATAACCTTCTAGAAATTGCCATAAATACACCAAATTTCGTTATTTTTAATTAACCGACACCTTAACGGTAATTTTTTTTATTAGCTGAGGGACGTCCACACAATGCTTAGGAGAATGACCATCATTTTCAAACATAATAGCAAAGGTGCTATTTCCAATGTCCGCAAAGCCTGGAGTTGATGGTGGATTTACAAAAATGGTACAGTCTCTTTGTTCATTGTATGGAGTTTTGATGTCCAAATCCTTTATGGGTGACCAAAAAACTCTTTCCACACCTAAAATAGCATACTGAATATCAATAACTCTTTTATGTGACTCGAATTCAAAAGCTCTGTTAGATTCTGTTTGATATTCTTCTACAATCACTTTAACACGATCATTTATAGGATAAGATCCTAGTGAAATACCAGGTTCCAATCTCTTCAAAAATTGCAAACCAGAATATATATCGTTAGATAGATTTATGTAGGTTCTTATATTGTCTAGAGTATCTATGATTATATTAATCACCTATCTTTCGCAAAAAAACCCTATAATGATCACCAAGTAATAAATCATTTAAAACGTCTTGTAGGTTTAGAATATTATTAGTTGTTTCTTTATCAAATTCTGTCAGTAGTATAGTTTGAATATCCAAACCGTTTGTTTCTATTAACTCTAATTCTAATTTGAAATGTTTGGCAATGTTTCCAATAAATTTTTTTGAGAAGAAGATGTTATGACGACCGCTTTCTATATATCGTGTTGGACTAAAATTATACTTCCGCAAATATTTACTGAGGAAACAGTCTGCAGAAGGAACCTCGAAGGCAAGAATTCCTCCAACTTTCAACAAACTTACTACTTTAGTGAGAGCAGAGACTGGATCTGATATATGCTCCAGCACACCCCATAAAGTAATCACATCAAATTTTTTGTCAAACTCCATGTCCATAAAGTCACCATGATGAACTTTAATATTATATTTTTCTAATGCTACTTTCGCTGATGATGGCGATGGATCAATCCCTTCAACTTCCCAACCATTTTTTTTACATACGTCCAAAAATGATGCTCCACCGCAACCTATATCTAACAACGAAGGCGTCCCGCGCTTTATCAGAGCTTCGATTTGGGAGTGTTTCCTTTCTTCAAGAACACCTTTTCTAAGATCTAAACTTGTCTTTACAAGACTGTCATGGTAAACCTGATATGTCCCATCACTATATAGTGATTCTAAAACATCCTGACGTAGATTTGGCTTCGTATACAATGAATTACAGGATTGACACTCATGGTATGAAAAGCCATCTATCTTGTAAACTTCATTACTATTATCACTCAAACACAATGGGCAATTTGTCACAAAAAAATATTTGGCTTTTGGTTCAAACGACTTATTGAACCACTTTTCTGACTGTTTTTTAAAGAATTTATAAACCCCGATCAAGTCGTCTTTAGATTTTAGTTTGAACAAATCTAATTTGATTTTACTAACCATAATTTAATCCCTTGGAGTATTTAGTAGGTTGAATATTTTTCTTGATACTTCTGAACTTTCCATTATCCAAGTCAAAGATTCTGAATTAGAAATAAATTTGCGACCATCAATTACCACTTCATCAATAGCACGAGCGAAATCATCATAGGATGTAATCCTCATTTTATCAATTACGTCGTTTCCTTTATTTGGTAAAAATGTGCATCTATAACCAGGGTCTACAAAGAATGTATCTAGCCCATGTGCGTTTAATTCATAGCCCATTGTTGAGCCGTAGGTTACTGCGCACTTTGAAGAAAATGCCATTTCATAGCTATTCAAAGTCTTATCCAAAACCTCTACATTTGATCCTTTCAAAATATCTGATTCGATGAGATCTTTTCTTAAACTTGCATGATGAATCAACGCTATCCTATAGCTGGGTCGTTCGATGCTTAATTTGGCACACCACTTAGCAAGTGAATAATAATCACTCATGAAGTCATTGAAAGAATCGAGCCTTCCATATTCATTTGCAGTATTTATACCCAATATGACAAGGTCAAAAATCTTTTCTGTGGATATTTTTTTGTCAAACCACAAAGCTTCCATGAACATTGAGCCAACAGGTTTGACACTTCGAGCAGAGCCTCCATATCTCAACATATCCTCATACCCAGACTGGCCCAAGGAAAGCAGAATATCAATATCCATGTACCAATTAATCGGATCGTTTTGAAAGATATTTTTTTGAATCGTAACTGCACCAATGCCACCATATTTCTTAAACAAGTAATTCTTCACAGCATTAGTATCATAATGTCTTTCCTGAATTACATATTTAGCTTTGTTCGACTCGAAGATAGATTTAAAATTCAAGTAACTGTGGATAATCTGTAATGCGATAGGGAACAAGTTTACTCTTGTGTTTATTGAAACCTTTAAAGTTATCCATATTCCAGTAAACATTTCGTTGTAAATAGAGCTCAATATATCTTTTAAAAAGAAATTCCGAAATAATTTAGTATTAATTAGATTATAATTTGGAAAGTCTAACGAGACGTCTCTTTCTATTGATACACATAAAACATTACTAGAACCAAATAAGTTCAATAGTTTCTCGAACCTTAAAAGTTCAATTGGATCTTTTATATTGTCAATTATCAAAGAATAGCTTTTACTTTCACTTTTTCGAGTTGAGAAAAATAAAGCATAAATTAGACCCCCGTATAAAGCTATGTATCTTGGGATATTCCATATTCTTAATCTTGGTTTGAATTTTTGTTGTTTAAATAAATAGGATCGACCAAGATGCTGTCTAATTTTTTGCTTAGTAACGTTCTGGGGCAAACCATAAACCGTTTCAAAATAATTATAAAGACTTAGTAAATCTTTCCGATTAGTAAAGTTATTAATATGGCTGTATAGATCATCAGCAGTATCTTTGAAGTTCTCATCTCTGTCATAAACGTAATCTAGAAAGTTATTGTGTCCATCCAATCTATTTGTCTTTATCATTTGATTTTATTATGCATCATTTCACAAAAATCAAAGTCTTCTTGGAAATCTATATCCCATGACTCCAACTTACTTAAATTATAAAAATAAGGTGCAGTTCCGACACATGAACCCCACTCAACCATTTTTTGTCTTTTCAATATATTAATAACAAATGTCATTTCTACCACACCTGTCAAATTCTGAGATTTTTCCCAAGGCTTCGATCTGAAGTTTAATGGAAGCCCGCGATGAAATAAATAATCCTTAACTTCTGAAACACTTAGTAAACAGTCATATTTCTCATCCATTCTTTTGTAAGACTCAACGGCTTTTGTATAGCAATCTGAATCTGCCAATGGGTTGGTTACATTGATCCACGCAATATCTTCCCCCGCTATTTCAGATGCTATATAAGAATAAACATCACTCATTGGAATATCACTTGTTGAATATTTAGGGTCACGTTCATGAGTACCAAAGCCATTTTTTTTGGCCATTGACAAAATCATATCTTCTTCAGAAGACACAATTATTTCATCAAAACCTTTAGCCTTTGATAATTGAGAGAGTTTTAATTCAAATAAAGAGGAATCTCCAAATTTTCTTAAATTTTTCATCGGGACTCTCTCCGAATTTCCTTTTACAGGTAGTAGTCCTACTATTTCTTTACTCACTGTCGCTCCCTAAATTTTCATTGTTTATATTATTATTTCATGGGTTTTATGATTTCCGTCGATCCAACGCCAGTCAAAAAAGTTTAAAATCAATTTAAATACAATTACTTCTCAAACACAAAAATTATCAATGGTCTGTATATTTGATTTAATAGGTAAGCTCTTATTGTCTTGGTGTCTACGGAAAATAAAATGAATCTCATTATCCTGTGCAGCTTCAATATCAGCCTCAGCATCACCAATCATGAGACAAGCCGATGAGGGTATCTCATAATCAATCATGCTTGTTCTTATTGATTCTGTTTTATTATTAGGTGCTCCGTAAACTCTACAAAAAACTCCAGTTAACTTAAGTGACTTGCATATGTCTTCTAACTCAATTTGGGGGGTAGCAGAGACTAAAACAAATATATGATTTTCTTTGTTATTTTGGAGGAATTCCTCTACTCCAGGAACCCATGCAGAGGCTATAACTTTGTCTTTTACGATACTGCTAAACTTGCCACAAAAATTTTGAACTTCTGCATCATTCTGCTCTAAGCCAGCCCATCCAAGATATAATGGAATCTTGTCATACCTTGACATACCACCATTCGCAAGATGATGATTTTTGACTTGTTTGCAAACGTCGCTTCCATAGGGCTTAAATAATTCAACAAATGCATCGGTCTTTACAGACACTGATTCTTTGATCACTCCATCAAAGTCCCAAAATATCAAATCATATTTATCAGTCCTGATCACTATGAATTTCTTCTACAATATCAAGCAGCCCTTGCCCCAGGTCAACAAACTGATTGGGAATTATTTTTTGTGCCTTCTTAGGAGTATACCTGTAGGGAGTATGACCATAATGACTTGACCCTTGTTGCTCGTCTAAGTATTTGACATTGAGTTCTTTTCCTGCAATTTCAAAAAGCATTGAGAACATATCAGCCACTCTCATAGACTGATTGCCTGTGATTGTAATCGCTTTATTTTTATAATCATCATGCAGCGCTTTAACACTTAGTTTCGCTGCATCTTTGACATGGATATACTCTCTAATTTCAGAGCCATTCCCTAGATATTCTATAGCGCCATGGTTCACCACCTGTCGAGCAAATCCTTTAATGCCATTCCAATTTTGGGATCTTGGTCCATATAATGACCCATACCTCAATAATACAGTGCTTAGTTGATAGTTTTCTTGATAAGCCTCAATTATGACCTCTGCGGCTTGCTTGCTTGCTCTATAAAAAGAACCTTGAGCACTATAAACATACATAGTAGAAGCATAAATAAATTTTGAAATATTGTTTTTTACTCCTGCCTCTAGAGCTTTTGTCAGCCCCATAATATTTACTTCAATAGTTTTATAAGGATTCACTTTTGCTTCTGCAATATCGGCAATGCCTGCAAAGTAGAATACGTAATCAATCTTATTCATCGCTGACGTCAAAACATTTGAGTCCATGGCATCACCAACCACCATAGTCTGATCATCACGCAACCAAGGAGATGTCACTTTATCTAAAATAGTAACGACGTATCCGTTATCACTGAGCAAATCTGCTGTGTGACTGCCCATAAATCCAGAGCCTCCAATTACTAAAACCTTATTCATAATCCTCCCTTTTGGACTTCATACTCTTCTTCTGGTACTTCCCTTTCAAGAGAAAGACCTGTCAGGAACCGCACAGCCTCCTCTGTAGCCTCAATTTCCATTTGAGTTCGACAATCAACTGTCATCGAACCCATATGTGATGTGAGAATACATCGCTCTATGTCCGCTAGAGGACCCTTATAAGGTTCAATCTCAAAGACGTCAATTGCAGCACCATGTAAATGTCCAGCGTTAAGCGCATCAGCTAAATCAGACTCATTAATAATACCTCCACGCGCCGTGTTTATAAGGATTGCATCTGGCTTCATGAGGGCAATATGTTCAGCACGAATCATATTTTTTGTATCTTTAGTCAAGGGCAAATGTAAGCTAATAATATCTGCCTGCTTATAAATTTCTTCTTTATCTGTCCATATCAACTTTGTCTGAGGTATCAACCTATCGTCTGTGTTTAAATCATTAACTAAAATCCGGGGGTTTCCAAAACTACTTAAACACCTCAATACACGTTGCCCAATACGCCCAACACCAATAATTCCGATAGTTATTTCAGGAATACGTCTTCCAAAATGTCTAACCCATTCACCACGATGCAGCTCTGCGTTGGCAACATGAGTAGAGCGCAGGAGCGAGAGCATCAAACCAACTGTCAACTCTGCAACGGCAGGTGCAGGCGCATCCGGGGTGAAGCTAACTTTAATTCCGCGCTGTTCAGCAGCTGATAGATCAACACTATCCAAACCCATACCCACACGCGAGATCATTTTCAAATTACCTGCATGATTCATCACTTTAGAGGTAATCTGCTCTGTCCCAGCAATAATAACGTCAAAATCTGCTACTATTTCCAGTAACTCGCCCTCTGTCAGCTTCTTGTTTAAAGGATTTATTAAGTATTCAATGCCAGCATGTTCAAGCAACTCTAGTGGTAGCCGGTTTTTATTAGCAAATGGAACTGTGGTTATTAATACTTTTTTCATAATTTTTTACATCTAATTGTTATGTTTATTAGAATTACCTTATGAGGCCCACCTATCAGAGACAAAGCTTCACTTTCCCCCCAAATTGTTTGCTATTTTATTAGGGTTCTATTGTTATGGTTCTAGATTGATCCAATATCTTTGTGAAAAATTCGCCCCACTCCTTATCTATCTTTATATCTTTAGCCGGTGTCCCACAAATTCGATCAAACAATAACCGTACTGTTTTTGTGTCTTCTTCATTCCACCATTTTAAAGGATCCTCATGTATCTTCTTGATATGAGCCGCAGCTGATTCTGCACTCGCATGGAAAATCCCCACTCGTCTCATTTCTTCTAACAAAGGAAGAAAATTATCATGCAATGTCCACGTTTTCTCAACATACATTAGCAAAGTGGGAACTCCTATGTGCATAGCCTCAGAGAATGTAGATTGGGGATAGCTACAAATTACAATTTTAGAGTTCAATAGTTCTTTTTTTACAGACTTTATATTAGAAATAATTTCCTGTCCAAACTCGTCACTATAACGCTCTCTACTTGCCCAGCCCCATGGATTAGCATAAGGCCTGACTACTAAGTTTTTTAGACCTATTTCCTTAACTAACTTTATAAATTCGACCTTTTGTCGAAAATCTACTAAAAAAGTAGAGCTTATGGGACCTGTTGGAAATCTATTAGCATATCTATAAGTATCTAATCCAATCAGAGTTATATTCTCTCCCTTACCGGAATATATATTTTTACTAATAAACTTATTAGGTGATAGCTGGATGTGCTTGGTATGAACTGGTTCATGCCATGTCGTTTTATAATCGCTAATATCTTCTTCGTGCCCAAATGTATCAAACTTACTACGCATTGCGCCACCATGAGCCGCTATAATTAACCTTGAGCCTTGCTCTACCATGCCTGCAGTCCAAACTTTAAGAATTTCATTATGATAATGGGCATTGGCTGTCATGATCAATTTTGCTTTTGATGTGTAATTAACCCCTTTCAAAATATTTCGGATATTTTCAAAATCTTCTAGATAGGCTCTGGGTATGTCCTTATTAATCTGTTGACAAAGAAACTCCTCAAAGTCGCCCTTAACCCTAAACCAAGATTTATCACTACGATGACCGGAAGTTACATTAGAATATTCAACTTCTCTTTCAAACTCAGAAAAAATCCTAATGGGTTGACGAAGTCTGAGTGAGAGTTTTAGAAGTGATATCGGTGATAGAAAACTCTTGTAAAGAACACATTGATATTCACCAGTAAACCATAACTTATTTAGAGCAAAATCTATTAACTTTACGATTTTGTATAAAAGGCTTTTACTCAGCTCAGGTGCATTATGAGGACTTACCACTTCTAATGAATCCACAGGTTTTTCTACTAGCGTGATATTAGAATTGTTCTGCCACCTTAAAATACTGCAGTACAATAAATAATTCCAGTTATCACTGCTTGCCATTAT
>CEUA01046161.1_pt1 | contig 11981 bp, 14 predicted proteins | sample 361541 | NCBI WGS metagenome assembly CEUA01 (sample SAMEA2623079, study PRJEB7988) | marine metagenome | isolation source: saline water (ENVO:00002010), including
GTTGTCCATCAATTAATTATTTATAAGTAATTGTTTTTAATATAATTTTTAATCTATATTTATAATTATTTTCAAAACCCATATTTATACGAGGATACACTGGCCAATAAATATGGTAAGAGAAATCAGAGTAAATTACAGAGATGGAGGGCCAATCACAGTTCCAAATGTCAATAAGCCGCTAGAACTTCTCAAAGATTGGATAAAAGAAGCTGTTGATAACAATTTAATTGAGGCAAATGCAATGTGCCTTTCAACAGTTAGTAAAGACGGTTTTCCAAGAAGTCGAATGGTTTTATTAAAACATATCAATGATTCTGAAATAGGATTTTTCACAAATCTGGAGAGTGATAAAGCACACGATATTGAATATAATGAAAATGTAGCGGTTACGTTTTTCTGGCCTTCATTAGAAAAACAAGTCAGAATTTTAGGAAAAGCTTCGGAACTCTCCAGAGAAATCGTTTTTGATTATCACAACTCTCGTCCAAGATTAAGTCAAATAGCCGCATACACATCTATTCAGAGTAAAGAATTGGAATCTATTGGCAAACTTGATGATGAGTTCAGGGTAACTGAAGAAAAATTCAAGGATCAAGAAATACCATTGCCTAATCACTGGGGGGGCTACAAAATAATAATTCATTCAATAGAATATTGGTCTGGAAGACCTAGTAGACTTCATGAAAGAATATCTTTGAAATTTATCAACAACGAATGGATTGAAAAACGTCTCTATCCGTAATCAGTTCTCCATCCAAGCTTCTATCTCATTACTTGCCAATATTAATGTTGGAGCCCAAAGTCCTACAAATATTCCCAGACTTTCGTTATCGCCTACAAAATAAACGTATAACGATCCAACTACCGAAAACATACTTGCTATCAATCCAATTTTTGCTATTTGCCCACTCATAATTATCAATTAATGACAAGTGTGGAGCACATATATATTTTTGTTTTAGCTCATTAGAATCTTATTTCATCAAAAGTTTATTTGAATTAACTATTTTCGAAGGCGCAATGCCCATACACCGACTGAGCATTTCCGTCATTGATACGATTTCAAAAATTCCAGAATTAAGTAGTTTTGAAATACATAAATTAAAAAATATCCCATTAGGATACTTAAGAAAAAATAACAAAACAATGTTGGGATGTTGTCGTTTTAAGAAAAATAGTAGATGGATAAAGAGAAACAAAAATGGTAAGATAATAGAAAAAGGCAAAGATTTCTGGCCACATGGGAATACATTAGGCCCTGATGATGTAAGGATAATTGATCTACATCCAGATTTATTTTCTGAATCACGTTGGGAACGTTTAGCAGCTAGCGTGCTTTATCATGAATACTTGCACGCATTAGGTTTCAGACATTGTCCTACTTTTAGAAAATTAGAATCTTTATGGCCAGATGTGGAAGCACGTTTGGGCACTAGAAAAGTAAAATTAAACTCTCCAATGTACAATCTTTGGCTGCAACGTAAAAAATAATTTGTCAAATATCTTATTTATCAATAAAAATATTATTTAACAATATTAATTATTTTCAATATTTGTATTAGTCTAATGAAGATTTAAAAAAGGAGACTAATTTATTTTTATATTCTCCAGACTCTCCCCATATTGCATCTACATGGCCCCTATCATTAACATACCAAGTAGATACATCTCCTCCTTCAAAAATCATCCTTTCTTCAAAGTTTTCAGAATGAATGATTGAAACTCGCGGGTCTTCTTTACCATGAGTGAGGTATACTGGCCTATCTCCTGCATTTTCCGCCGCTTCCATTGGAGAACGGGCATCTAATTCAACACCTACTAACCACCCTCCGACTGTAACTGCTGGGCCTGCAAAGAATTCGGGATATCCCAGTCTCCCTAACTCATTTTTTACTAAAAGCGGAAAATCCAGAACGGCACTATCTAACCACATTGCACCTATCCCAGGTTCTTCCGCAAATGCTATTGCTGCACCTCCTCCTGCAGAAAAAGCAGACATTCCAACTTCTCCTGGTTGATATCCCTTTTCTGATATGAGCCAATCATATGCACCAAGAATATCTTTGTACTCAATTTGACCTACTGCAAAATAATCATCTACTATCTCACTTTCTCCATAATTTCTAAGGTCAAATGATAGTGTATTAAGGCCCCCTTCTGCAAGATATCCTTGCATCAAAAGCATTTCTGGCTTACATTTTCCATTCATTGGCATGCCATGAGTTTGAATAACGACAGGGGCTTCAGGATCAATTTCTACATACCAACCTCTAAGTGTTATTTCACTACCTCTTGGTGTAAAACTAACATTTTCGTAGGAATCAATTTGATAATTAGATACGTCTAGATTTTTACGAATTTCTATTCTTTCCGAGGAATCATTCCATGGTTCAAAACTTTCCCAATCATCATCAGTATCCCAATTATCTGGCGTATTATCTGACCACATTCCACAACCAGGATTGACTGAGAGTGATGCAGAGGCTACCATATAACCAATCCCTACGTACCCCAAAGGAATCAACAAAACAACTGTAATAATTGCAACTCTCAATTTCTTAACATTGAATGAAAATGTCATTTTGAATCTTTCTTTCTCCCCTTCCATAGTCCTGCCAAACTAGGAATACTGATTATCCTTTCTTTTGTTATTTTGGTTTTTAAAACCCCAATTACTCCCATGGATCGATTCTTATTACATGCTTGAGCATTATCTTTGTTGCACCCTCATTATTGGCGTTTGTTGCAGCCTGCTTCAACATCCTCCTCAACCATCCTAGCATCATTAGAGTACGCGCACGTTCCATATTGATTTCTAATTCTGCTCTTGAACCTTTACTTATTATATCTTGAAAATCTTCCTGTAATTGTGCGGCATGATCATAATAGACTAATAACAAATCTTCCAAAGCTTCCTCTTCTATTTTCATTCCTGCAATACTACGTGCCATTGTTTTGATATTTCCCTTTGTCAAAATAGTCTGAATCATCCCTCTTTCTGATAAAGGCATATTTTCATCTAAATCAGTAATGGCAGATGATTCATCTCTAGATTTCTCCTCGTCTCGGATATTTACCTTGTTTTCATTAAGAAGTTTGAGGGCAGATTCTAGATGACGTTTCATAATAGTATTCATTTTATCAGAATCAGCTGAATCTGATGCATAGGATAATACCTTTAGCAGATATCCTTCTAAAGATTCATTGGCAGAAACCACGGCGGAACTACCGACTGAATCTAACTTCTGAATATAATCAACCATCAGCCCCCTGGTTCTACTATAACTTAACCTAGTACGTTTCGGATCAGCAAGAGTTTTTCTTTCAGAATCATTCATTATCGTTTCCTTTTCCATATTGATGGTAATATTTTCTAATTCTGAATTTAATATTTCTACCAGTGTTTTTTTGACATCTCCGGAAATTCGTTTTTCTATCCCCATCCCTTTAGCAACTTCGCTTACGTGAGAAGGAGCCCAAGGTTTAGCCATATTGAGTCGAAGCGCTGCGTTCGTTTAATTGTCTCTGGCAGTTGAAATTTAATGTAACGCCCAAAATATGATGGCATATGAAATAACTTTATTCAGGTTGTAGGCTATTTTTTCCCGTACCAATTCCTTTATCTATCACTTTCTTAATTGCAATGGCTAGTAGTATAACTGCACCAAATGCCGCCAAAAATGGAAGTATCAATGCAAACAACGCAAAGAATAAGGCAGCAATATTTTCTATTGTTGATACTATGGGATTTCCAACGCCCCCAGTCACTACTGTAGAAGCACCTCTAGTTACCACTGTCGCTCCTTGAATCCCTGCAGAGACACCTCCCCCAGCTATTATGGCCAATGACCATTGTAGTATGGGGCTCATTTCTTCTCCAAGTAACATTGCCGTCATCCCTGTTCCTGCAATTATGGCTGCAGGACTTGCAACACTATCTAGTAAATTGTCCACCCAAGGAATATAGTACCCTAATGTTTCAGCTACTACGGCCACACCTAGTAAAATTATAGTAATTTCACTTTCAAAAAATTCAAACGACGTCCCTTCTAGATTGAGATTCAGATCTCCAAATTTAACAACCAATGAGAGTAGAAATGGAGGGAGAAATATTCTGAATCCTGCAGCCGCAGATAATCCAATGCCCATAGAAAGGGCCACTACTGCTTCATAACCGCCCATGTTATGCCAAACAGGGGTTCACAATTAAAATCTTCCATTTTGGTTATAATTTATGTATTCACTTATATATGCATGAGGGGGAGGGTTTGACATGTCAGAAGGAGTACAGGTAACTCAGGCGAGCACAGATGAAGGATATGGAACAGGAAATTGGAGAATATTGATGGCTTCAGCAGGTATCGATATGTTCTTTATGAGAATGGCTACTTTTCTAGTGAATATATGTACTCTTATGATTGCAGTTCCATTCACCACAGTATTTTACTACAATGCTTGGTGCCAGAAAGTAACAATTGATGGTAAGAATCTAAAATTCACAGGTACGGCTGGTGGATTCTTTATGACATGGCTCAAAACACTGGGCCTTTCAGTGATAACTCTATCTTTATACTGGTGGTTAGTAGGCAGAAAGAACAAGGCACGTTGGGTTGATTCTAACCTTTCTTGGGCATAATACGGCCTTCGATGCCGCTAGGGGCAAGAAAAAAAGAATCACTTTAGCGACCTTTGATGTCAATTTTAAACAATACCTCATCTAGCAAATGTATGGTCTTCAAAGCATCTTCCTTTGTTATTACCATTGGTGGTTTAATTTTTATCACATTCTTATAGGGGCCATCAATACTTAGTAGTACATTACGATGCTGCATTTCCTTTACTATTTCTTTGGCCTCATAAGTAGCAGGCTCTAAGGTCCTCCTATCCTTAACTAACTCAAAGCCAATGAACAAACCCTTCCCTCTAACATCACCAATCAAAGAATATTTCTCCATTAATTCTAGTAATCCATCAATAAAAATATCTCCAATTTCTTTTGCATTTTGCATTAATTTATCTTCCTCTATAACATCCAAAACAGATAATCCAATAGCACATGAAACAGGATTTCCTCCAAACGTAGAGAAAAATTCCATTTCTTCAAATGACGCAGATATCTCTGGTGTTGTGAAAACAGCAGCCATTGGATGGCCATTGCCTATTGGCTTCCCCATCACTACTATGTCAGGTACAACTCCTTGATCTTCAAATGCCCACATATGTGTCCCTATACGACCGAAACCAACTTGTACTTCATCCGCAATACAAAGGCCTCCTGCGGCACGCACGTGCTTGAATGCAGAGGACAAATATCCTTTAGGAAGTGGCACTTGTCCTGCACAAGAAAGCATTGATTCTACTATGAAACCTGCTATCGAATCAGATTTATTTACTACCATTTTTAACTCCTTAACATAATCTTCTCCTCTTCTCCTATACGTATCTGGAATGGGAACTACATGAACCCAAGATTCAGCTTCTCCTTTGCCTCCAGGGCCTCTAAATTTGTATGGACTGAGGTCAATCAGTAGTCCTGTATGTCCATGATATGCACCTTCTACTACAACCATATCCTTTGCGCCAGTATATGCTCTAGCAATACGTACTGCCAATTCATTCGCTTCACTGCCTGAATTTACTAAGTATCCTACACTCAGTGAAGGAGGAAGAGTCGCAGATAATCTTTCAATATAGTCAGTAAGTCCATTGTAAATATATCTGGTATTGGTATTTAATAATGCCATTTGTTTTTGCCCTGCTTTTACTACCTTGGGGTTTGAATGACCAACATGACAGACATTGTTCACTAAATCAAGATATTTTTCTCCTGTAGCACAATGTAGATATTGCATTTCTCCTTTGATTATGTGAAGGGGATCTTCATGTGCTATTGAAAGTGCTTTTCCAACACATTTCTCTCTCCGCCTCAGCAATTCTTCTATCGAACTACCCTCATCCTCTTCTCCGGCATCCATAATATTGTATGTAGTGTATTATAATTTAATATTTTCATTAAAATAATAGATAATACAAAAAAGACATTTACTTCAGCAAAATTGTATGGCTTACACAGAAGTCTCACTTGCAGATGCCTCGGAGGTAATCGAGTGTACTAATCTCTCAGATGTTATTTCTATACAGAAACTCCCTGGGGGCTGGGCGAATTCAAATTATATTTTACAATTGAAAGATGGAAATAAAGTTGTACTGAAGGTATGGGACGAGCAATCCATCGAAGAAGTAGAATATTTACTTACTATGACATCTTACTTATCCAATAATGGAATACCTACTCCTAAACCAATAAATTTCAACAATGATAAATTAATATTCATAAAAAACAATTTGGCTTGGTCCCTACTCCCTTTTATAGAGGGGAATTGGTTACAGGCAAATCATTCTTCATTATATTCTCTTGGCCAGATTCAAGCCAATTTACACATGATCAAACCTCCTCCGGGGCTCAAAGAAGATTTTTCCATGGGCCATAAACTATTTCAGAAATTATTTGCCATAGCCGATGAAAAAGATGATTGGACAGATTTCCTTACTATGCTAAAAAATGAAAGTATGAAATTGAGGAGTAATATTGGAAAACTTCCTAGAGGAATCATTCATGGGGATTTATTCCCTGATAATGTATTAGGAACAGATAATAAGGTCAAATCAATACTCGATTTCGAAGAAATATGTCATGAGATTCTAGCCTTTGATTTAGTTATGACTTTTGTAGGATTTGGCTGGGAAAATAATTTGCCTGTAGCCGAGCACTGGTTTTCTTTACTTGAAGGATACCAATCAGTACGCAAATTAACCGAAGAAGAGATCTATGCACTCCCCTATTTACATCAATTGGCCACACTCTCAATAGCTGCATGGAGGTACTGGCAATTTGTAATTAATTTACCAAACACAAAGCATACTGACAGATATTTAGAAATGACTGACAGGCTTGACAAAGAACTTCCTTTCTAATTTTATCAAAAAATATTGAAAACTCTCCTATTCCATTTTCTGCATTCTCGCAGCTACAATCAATATCAAAATAGCGTTAAAGAATAGAAATCCCGGCAATGCGCCTTCAGTTTGTATTTCTTCCTCTTCCTCCTCTTCAATACTTATTGGATTTACAATAATAGTTCCTATCATGCCCATTTGTTCATGCGGTTCACAAACATATTTGTATGTTCCATTACTTCCAATTTCAAACTTATGTGAATAATCTACATCAGTTTCAGGCTCTCCCGAATCAAATAATCCATTTTCTTCAACTGCATTATGGCCTAATAACTCTCCACTCCAAAAAAAACGAACTACTTGCCCCTCATCAATGGTTATTTCTGATGGTGAAAATCTAAAATTCGTACTATCTACAGTAACTACTTTCTCTGATTGAAAATTTGAATTATCTCTTTCCGAAAAAGATGCCTCAACACTCCACAAAGGAGTCAAAGAAATTAATATAAAAATTGCCACAAGGCCGAGTCTCATAATGCTAGGATACATCCTTATGTTTTCAAATAATGTTTTTAAAAGTTAATATAATTAGCCATATCCATATCATCAATAAGATCAAACATGATAATATGAAAGCACGTGCCCTCCACAAAAGTCTGTTATTAGTTAACGTTATTCTTGCATGCCAAATTCTAGTTATTACGTATAATATAGATAGAGAAAAAATAACAATATCTACTTTTTCCAGTGTTATGGACAATATTCCAGCAGTAAAAAATAATACAGGGGCTTCAAAAAGATTTACTAAATGCTGATCAGCTTGCAGAACATATCTTGGTGGTTTATCTCCCTCAAAAGTCTTGAAATACCTCCAATTAAAACCTTCTTTTACGGCCTTATCTCTTCTTAATCTTGCAACAACTCCTACATAGAATGTTAACAGTACCTGCCCAAGTATTGGCAATAACATCATTTCTCGATCCATGGATCTAGTAGGGGTTATTGATATTTAAATTACTTATTTTCATTTCCTTCCTTTCGCCTTTAACGCATTATCCAATAGAAATTCTATTTGGCCATTTACCGACCTAAAATCCTCTTCTGCCCATTCACGTATACTTTCATGGAGATCAGAATCTATACGTATCAGTATCTTCTTCTTATCCATCATAAACAACTCGCAATTGGATTTTACTATAAGTAATGTCTATCATCTAATCAATATAGAGTACCCGTATTTACGACAGGAGTCGTATCGGTTTCAGAGCATAGGACTACCAATAAATTACTGACCATACTAGCTTTCTTTTCCTCATCCAATTCTATAATATTCTTTTCACTTAGTTGTTCTAAAGCTAATTCTACCATCCCAACTGCTCCTTTCACTATTTCTTGTCGTGCTGCAACAACTGCGCTTGCCTGTTGCCTACGTAGCATTGCTTGGGCGATTTCTTGTGAGTATGCTAGGTGACTAATTCGTGCTTCGAGAACTTCTATTCCTGCACGTTTCAATCTTGCTTCTACGGAGTTCTGCAATTCCATTGCAATTTCTTCTTGGTGACTTGAGAGAGCGATTCCTCCAATGTCCTTATCCTCGATTATATCATATGGATATTTTGTTGCCATTGCACGTAATGCCGCTTCACTTTGGATCTGGACATAATTATTATAGTTATCAACTTCGAATAATGCTTCAGCAGCATCAAAAACTCTCCAAACAACTACTGCAGCAATTTCAACTGGATTTGCATTCACATCATTTACCTTTAGTTTGTTTGACTCAAAATTCCTAATACGAAGAGAAATTGCGGTTTTTTGATATAATGGGTTAATTAAAAATCTAAAACCCTCTACTCTGACTGTCCCAGAATACTTCCCAAAAAATTGTAGAGCTTTAGCTTCATTCGGCTGGATTATGATATAGCTGTTAGTATATACAAGCCACAACGGTCCAGTGATTATTATTATTGCAGCGAGCAGGCCCCCCGTTGACATTATTATGAGATTAAATAATCCCAATAGGAGATGCAATCCCATCCCTGCGAATCCATTTAAACTCGTTTTTTCAATATCTGATATGATCTCTTCTTTCCTAATTACTTCTTCCGACATGGCCTTTCATATTTAGCGGTAAGAAGTGTTATTATAAAGATATCTAAATGATATTATAATAATATTTCATGGAATACTAATGTCTTCTACCCATTCTCCTTTCCTGAATATTGGGACAATTTCTCCCTCTCGAGTTATTCCATCGATATCCAATTCTTCTGATCCAATCATCCAATCTACATGTATCATTGAACTATTCCCTCCTGAATTCTCTATGGCTTTAGGATTTGAACTAATATCTTCTATAAAACATTTTGAGTAGCATTGACCTAGCGCTATGTGGCATGCCGCATTTTCATCATATAATGTATTGTAAAATAAAACTCCAGATTGAGAGATTGGAGATGAGTGAGGTACCAATGCTACTTCGCCCAATCTTCTAGAACCATTATCTGTATCTAACAATTGAAGGAAAACCTCTTCTCCTTTCGATGCACTAGCTTTTACTATCTTTCCCTTTTCAAAGCATACTTCAATGCCTTCAATGATTGTACCTCTATGGACAAGTGGTTTTGTTGCCTTTACAAATCCATCTACACGATTTGCATGAGGAGTAGTAAAAACTTCTTCAGTTGGAATATTTGGTGAACAAATAATCCCATTTTTGGCCATACTTGCTCCTCCTTTCCAAGCATGACCGTCTGCAAGGCCAATAGTCAAGTCTGTACCGGGTCCAGTGTAATGTAAGGAACTAAATGAGTATTCATTCAACCATTCTTGACGCTTTTTGAGATTCTCATGATGTGCACGTAGGTCACTAATGGGATCGCTTCCATTAATTCTTGAAGCAGAAAAAATAACTTCTGCTAGTTTCCTGATAGCTTCTTCCTCAGATAATTCCGGAAATACTTGCTTGGCCCATTTACTGCCTGGATATGATACTATGTTCCAATTAGTTTCAAAATTCGTTATTCTTTCCATGGCAGGTTTAGAAGCAATAGACATTGCCTTACCTAATCTGGAAACCTTTTCTGGGTCTTGCTCGGATAATAACATCGGATTATCTGCTGAAATTGCTAAACGAGCAGTGTTGTTGCCAAATGCTTCGGCCATTCCCTTAAATATCCACTCAGGAGCTCTATCAAAACTTTCTTCATTACCATACCTATACTTTGCTAAACTTATTTCTTCATCTGATAAAAGAGTGGTTACAACTCCCGCTCCTGCCCGATATGCCTCTTCCACAATTCTTCTCACAAGAGGCAAGGATTCAACGGTTGAAGTGATAATTAAATCCTGTCCACGCTGCAAATTTAAACCAAATTTAATACAAACATTAGCCATTCTGTCTAGCATTTTTGGGTCAAAGGGTAAACCTTCGTCTTCAGTCATATGTAGGCGCCTACATAATCATTATAAATGATTCATTAGCATTATCTTCTAAAAAATATTGAATATACATATATACTATTCATCACGAACAGGTATTGAGGTTATACTGTGGCAGATGAGAAATGGTGGAATTCAGCCGATGACGAAGAAAAATCTCCAAAGGAAGAGATTAACGATTTACTCAATGAAGCTGAAAAGAGAAAACTCGAAAGAGAAGAAGAAATTGCAGAAGCTGAACATAAGCTAAAATTATCACAAATTAATAATTTGAAATCTGATGGAGTAAAAGGCCCTGGCTTAGGAATCCCAGAAGTCGGCCAAGATGGCAATATAATTGACTCAAGTAAATCTAATATTCCAAGAATAAAAGATCCAAAGAAAGAAATTAATTTAGATGAATTTAAACTCGGAGAGGACGGGGTAATAACAAAAAAAGGAACTCCATTGTCTCTTCCTGATTGGTTATCTCCAGGTGAATTAATTTTTGTCAGTATAGCTCTTTTATTGACAATTGGATCATCGATATTGATGACGTATCAGTTCACTAATCAAGTTGATTGGGAGTTAACTGATGCTAAATTAATAGGTTCAGATGATATTCAATGGATTGAAGTTAATGCTACGATAGAAAATGACACAGGTTGGTTTGAAGATGTTGAAGAAAGATCATACACGTATGAAGACTGTTATACTGATTATGATGGTTATGAGGTCTGTGATCAATATACTGAATATTATGATTATTACACATGTTATGCGGATTTAAATTTATCATACACTATAGATGGCGTTTCTTATGTCAATTGGCAATATACTCCAGAAATAAGGGGCGAATGGTTATGTTTGGAAGATATAGAATATTATTTCCAAATAGGAGATAATGTGACTATAGAAGTAAATCCAAACGATTATTCTGATTACCAGGTCTTTACTATTTCACACGGATCTCCTTCAGGAACTATTTGGTATGAAAAATTGCTATTCCATGCCGATTCTTATGAAGTTCGTTTTTATTATGAATGCGATGCATATTTAGTTTATTCATATGCATATCCCTCTGCTTCTGGCGCAGAAACAAGTTATGTCGGCTCATTCTTATCATATTCTATTTCGGGAGATATTTCTTGCATGGACGATATAAAATATCAATTCCCTTTAGATTTTAAAATTCAAGTATATGTCAATCCAGAAGATCCCTCTGAATCAGCTCAGAACCATCCAGATCAGTTTACTGTAAATGAATTGTTTTGTTGTATGTTATTACTGATATTATTTTTATTAATATCTTTTATTTATGTCCGTGTCTCCAATCATGAACCACATGTAGGATTCCAAGGTGGCGACCAAGGATACAGTGGTTATGGAGGAATGCCTCCCTTCACTGGACCTTGGTATTATCGCCCATTCTACAGGCCATATGGATACTTCAGAAGAAGACGTTATATCCATAGATCCTCGTCCTCACGAAGGGGTGGAAGAAGAATGGGGCGTTCAAGCGGAGGAGGGCGTCCTAAAGGCAGTAGACGCTCCGGTGGCGGAAGATCTGGTGGCGGAAGATCTGGTGGCGGAAGATCTGG
>CEUA01031617.1_pt1 | contig 11976 bp, 9 predicted proteins | sample 361541 | NCBI WGS metagenome assembly CEUA01 (sample SAMEA2623079, study PRJEB7988) | marine metagenome | isolation source: saline water (ENVO:00002010), including
AAAAATGGATTAAATGATATTGTAAAATTATTAAAAAATTATAAAGATTAAATATAAATTATCTATATATTGTTATGATCCTTATGATCGGGACGTGGCGCAGTTAGGTAGCGCACTTGACTGGGGGTCAAGGGGTCGGAGGTTCAAATCCTCTCGTTCCGACACATAATTAAAGGTATTTCTAATGGAAAATATTATTTTAATACCTGCTTACAATCCTCCGGCTTCATTCATAGAATTAATAAAAAAAATACAAAGTATTTGTATACTTAAAATTCTTATTATAGATGATGGATCTGATCCTGTTATTAATATAATTAATAATGAAAATATTATATTGATGAGAAATAAAACTAATAGGGGAAAAGGTTATTCTTTATTAAAAGGGTTTAAATATTGTAAAGAAAATAATCACAATTATTGCATAACAATTGATGCAGATTCTCAGCATGATCCTTTTTTTATAAATAAATTCATTAACACCGATAAAAACTTTAGTTTAGTCTTAGGAAAAAGAAAATTTACTAAAGATATGCCAATTCATCGAAGAGCTTCCAATTTAATTACATCTAAAATAATTTCATTTTTATCAAAATCTAAAATAAATGACTCGCAATGTGGCTTTAGAAGATATAATGTTCGCAATGTACTCGATTATAATTACAAAGAATCAGGTTATCAATTTGAAACTGAGGTATTAATTAAGCTTTTAAAAAAAAATAATTCATTTAAAGAAATAAATATCCCTACTATTTATAATGAAGAAAAATCTTTTATAAATAATATTGATGATACTTATAAATTTATTCGTTTAATATTAAGAGTATTATTAAAAAAATAATTATATTTATAATGAATCATTCATTAAGAAAACTATATGATTGGATTTTAAATTGGTCAAAGAGTCCATATGGATTAGTTGCTTTATTTATTTTAGCCTTTTCTGAGTCTATTTTTTTTCCAATTCCGCCAGATATCTTACTTATAGCTTTAGCAATTGGCTATCAATCTAAAGCTTATAGATTTGCTTTAATTTGCACTCTTGGAAGCTTGTTGGGAGCTATATTTGGATACTATATTGGAAATTATTTATGGTACGGTTCTTATGGGATAGCAGAATTTTTCTACAACAACATATCTTCTTTTACAGAAGAATCATTCAATAATATAAAGGAATATTATAATGATTTTGGTTTTTTAATTATTATAACGGCAGGATTTACCCCGATTCCATATAAGTTGATTACAATTAGTGCAGGAGCATTTAAGATACCATTTTCACTATTTATATTAGCTTCAACACTAAGTAGATCTGCAAGATTTTTTTTAATATCTTTTTTAATTAAAAAATACGGAGAGGCTATAAAAAACTATATAGAAAAATATTTTAATATTTTATCAATAGCCTTTATTTGTTTAATTGTATTTATATATTTATTTATAAATAAATTCATATAATAGTTAGAAAATTAATTGAACTTATTTAAAAAAAAAATATATCAATACTTTTTATTAGTTATTATCATTTTATTTTGTGGTTTTACTTTTATTCTTTTAAAGCCATTAAGTATTTTTAATAAATTTGATAATTTATTATTAAATAACTACCAAAAAGAATTTTTAAATAATATTGCAGTTAATGATATATCAGGGAATTTTATAAAAGGTTTTAAGATTAATAAAATAAATTATAAAGTTCAAGATGAAACAATATTTTCTGCTGATGAAATATTAATTTCTCCCTCATTATTAAAGTTTATATCAGGACAGATATATTTTAGTAAAATTAAAATTACTACTCCCTATTTTAATTATGATTTAATTAAATCAGATAAAGAAGAAAAGTCAACTTTAAACTATAAATTTTATATTGATAATTTAATTATAATTGATGGTCAATTAATTGCTTATAAACAGAATATGTATATAGAATCTTCTGCAACATTAGAGTATTATAAATCTTGTAAAATAAATATAAATCGAATAGAAATACTCCCTAAGAATTATAATCAATTAATTAATGTACCTTCTGGTAAAATATCATTTAATAAATCGACTTTAGATCTTAAAAATATAAATATACTCTCAGATAGTCTGAATGCAAAAGTAAATGCATATATTGATTTTGGCAATTGGGGAATGTCATATGGAGATATCAGATTAAAAAAATTAAAGTTTACTCAAAATAACAAACCTGAAATTTATATTAAAAATTTAAAATCATCTTTCAGTGATAAGCAATTTATAGTCGAATCTAATATTGATATTGATCGTCAAAGTATTAATAATATTTATATAAAGCTAAAGCTTAATGATCAATTTATCGACGTTACTAATGCAAAATTTAATTATAATAATAATATTATAACTTCAAAAGGTGAATATGATTTAAATAAAAATATTTTTTCATTTTCAACTAACTTAAACAATTTTAAAATTAATAATCTAAATATTAAAACAGGAAAATTTGAAATTGCAAATATAGGATCTATTAAAGATATTAATATTAATTTTAAAATTAATGACTTCAATTTAGATACAATATTAATTCCAACAATTAATGGCAGCGTTAATTATATTAATAATCAATTTATATCTTCTAATATTAAATTATCTGAAGATAGTAGTATTGTTAATATTTATGACTTAAATTTTATTAATTTAAATGATTTTAATGTAAAAGGTAATATCAAATTAAATAATTATAATAATCATATTATTTCTAATAAATATAGAGCTTCATTATTAAACGGCACTGCAGATTTTACTTATTCTCATTTATCTGATGATAGATTATTAAAATTAAAATACAATTTATCAAAAGGTATTATATATGACAGCCAATTATCATTTTTAAATGGACAATTAAACATTAATATGATTGATGAAAAAATGGAAATTGAGAATTTTGGATATATTAAAGGGTATAATACAACAATTTATAATTGGGATAGTATATATTACCATATAAATGCAATAGATGATAATATTTTATATTTAGATTTTTATTCAAAGTCTGATATGGGTGATAGTATAGTTTTTAAAGGTGAAGCTATTAGTAATTATCAATACCATATATCAAAATTTAATGGTTTATTAAAACAGAATGACTTTACTATTAGTCCATTTAATGTGGAACGAAAAAATAATTATTATAATTTTAAACCAATTAATTGCAAATTTGGAAATAGTAATATTTCTCTAAGTGGGAAATTTAAAAACAGAAGTTATTATGATATAAATGCAAAAATTCAAAATCTAAATTTGGTTGATTTATATTCAGTATTTGGAAAACATTATAGATTAAAAGGATTGATTAAAAATGCATCTTTAAATTTTGAAAATTATTATAATAAGAAAAAGCCAATTTCAACTTTATTTTGCTACCTTAGTATTATTGAAGGTTCAATTGATGATCTGAAATTTACAGAATTAAGTTTAGAATCAACATACAGGGATAGAAGATTTTTGATTAGTGATATAAATCTATCTTCTGAATTAGGAAAGATTAAAGGTGATGGATGGGTAAATGTAAGTTTTTATTCTTCTGATAGTTTATTTAAGAGTAATGATCAATTAAATATTAATTTGGTTTATGATAATATTAATGTAAAAAATTTTAATAGATATTTACCCTGGGGATATAATAGCTATGGTTTATTAAGTGGTGATATTAAAATAAGTGGTAGTATAAGATTTCCGGAGATAGCTAGCAAGTTTAGAATTCAAGATCCTATTATAGATAAAATTAAAGGTGATTTACTTACAGGTAATTTAGTATATAATAATCAAAAATTACACTTTAGAAATTTATTGCTTAAATCTCAAAGTAGTCGATATTCAGGATTTGGCTACTTCCCTTTAGATTTAAATTTTATTAATAACGAAGATATAAATGTAAATGAAAATAAAATGGATTTCGTATTTACTGGATTATCCAATAATATAGATTTTGTACCTGAATATTTTGAAATAATTGATTCATTAACAACTTATTCAAAAACTAACGATTCATCTTATGCCTATTCATTGGAATTGTTGATTTCAGGCCCTATAAAAAAACCTATAAGAAATGGTAACCTGATAGTGAAAAAAGGTATTTTATATATCGACCCTATTGATGAACCAATAACAGATATAAATGGGCAAATTTCAATATATAATAATAAATTAAGTATAAAGCACTTAAATGGTTCTCTTACTTATTTGAAAAATAATAAAATACCATTAATTAAAAACTTAAAAAATATTTTAAAAATTAATTCTCCTGATGAAAAGGAAAATATTAAAATTTCTGGAGATATAAATTTAAATGATTTTTTCAATCCTGATTATTACTTAAATGTAACAGCTAATAAAATTAATTTAACCTCTTCATATGATTTATTTAAAGGTGTAGGCGATGCAGATATTAATATATATGGTAAAGATACCATCTATATATCTGGTAATTTTGTACCCGATCCATATAATTTTACTATAACAAATCTTGATGACGAGAATTCATATGATGCTCCTAATATTTACTCAGACAAAATAATCAATTATGATATTTACATACCAATTAAAGATGGCATTAAGATAGAAACAGATAATGTCAATTTATTGTTTGATGGAGATGTTAATATTAGTAAGGTTGGTAATGAATCTTATAATTTTTCAGGTAAAGCAAATATAATTGATGGTAAATTTTATGATAATCAAGGTAATGTTTTTCAAAATACATATGGTAATATTATACTATCTCCTACTGATAATAATCCATACATTGATTTACATGCTCAAACAGCCATTGAGGAAAATGTTATAGATGTTTCATTTATAGGTTTTATTGATGATCCCCTCCTAAGATTTGATTCACAAGAATATACCCAAACTGAGATAATTAAAATTTTAACATTTGGAGATATGGAAAATTTTAACGATACAGAGCAGGCTGGAAATCTTTTATCAAATTATTTTGAAAATGAAATAGAAAGAAATATAACTAAATATAGTAATTTGGATGAATTTCAGCTTACAAGTAATAGATCTTTGATCGAGACAATCGAAGGTGAGGAAAACTTTGATTTAAAGTTAATTGTTGGCAAGCAAGTTTCTAATAAAATTTATTTAAATACAAAATTAGATTTAAATGATATAAATAAAAGTCAATATGAAGGAACATATAGAATTAATCACAATACTTCAATTGTTGGTGGTTTAAATGAAGACAATCTCTGGCATCTTAGTTATCGAATTAAATATTATTATTAATGAAAAATAGCTTATTTATAATATTATATTTATGTATTTCATTATTAAATGCTGAAGAAGAAAAAAAATATGTTTCTGAAATAATTTTTTTAAATAATAAAACATTTAATTCAAAAGAGTTAGAAGGAATAGTAAAACTTAAATCTCAGAATCTATTTACTCGTAATGAATTTACATTGAAAAAATATAATAGAGATATAATTTTATTAGAGTCATTTTATAAATCTAAAGGTTTTCTAGATGTCTATATAAAGGCTGAATATATAGAGGAAACTAAAAATTATGTAACTATTAAATATCATATAAATGAAGGTTTTAATTTTAAGTTAAAAGAATTAATTATTGTTGGTAATAAGATCTTTTCTGATACATTAATTTATAATTTATTAAATATAAAAATAAATGAGAGCTTTAATGCAAGTCAAATTAGATTGCAATTGATCGAATTAAAAATGGAATATTTAAAAAATGGTAAAATAAATGTTTTAATAATAGATGAAGTTAATATTGAAAATACAAATGTCTCTTTAAGGATAAATATTTTTGAAGGAAAAACATATATAGTAAATGCTATCACTATATCTGGCCTAGAATCAGTAAAAAATAAATATGTAATGAGAGAGTTGGTTTTTAGTGAGAAAGATGTATATAATATTAATGATATAAACTCTTCAAGGGAAAGAATTTTTGACTCAGGTTTATTTAGCTCTGTTGAAATTATCAAAAAGATTATTGATAAAGAAAAAGGACTTGTAAATATTGAAATAAAATTAAGAGAATATAAATCTTCATCTATTGAAGCAACATTTGGATTTAGAGAGCTATCTACATTTCAAGAAAATACTTCAACTACTGGAATTGAAGCAAATGGTCGATGGATGCTTGGAAATATATTTAATACAACCTCAAATATAGAGTTAAGAGGTAATATTGCAAGTAGTATAAATATAAATTTATTAAAAAATCAACCATTAATAGAAAAAAATATAAAAATAATATATACTTCACCTTGGACATTATATTTCAGAATACCAGCTAGGTTGAAATATTTTCATATTGAGCAAACAGAAAATGATTCTTTAAAAAGAGATGGTTTAACTTATTCATTAATTTTTGATAAAGGATTAATGTCAAAATATGAATTTAATACTACTTTAGAATGGTTAAGTTCTACTGATTCAAGTTACTCAACAGAAGACAAGATTGAGCCTTCTCGATGGATGAATTTCAAGTATATTAAAAATAAAATAATAAAACCACTGAATCCTCAAGGTGGTTATTACTTTTCATCTAAAACAACTTTATATGGGACAATTTTAGGTGGAAAAAGAAATTTCATAAAAAATGAATCTGAAATAAGAAAATATATTAATCTATTTGGAAGTAATATACTAGCTTTTAGAGTAATATTTGGATATATACAAAACTTAGATACTCAAAACGATTTACCAAATGCGTATAAATTTCAACTAGGAGGGCAAACATCATTACGCGGATGGGCGCGACCTCAAGAATACTTAGTTCCATATGGTTCAATAATAGATATTTTAAATATAGAGTATAGATTCCCAATTAAAAATAAAATAGGTGGAGAAATATTTTTTGATGCTGGAAGATTATATGAAACTATTAATAAATTTACGAGTTTAAAACTTAGTTGGAATCATGGTATTGGCATTGTATATCAAAGTGCTTTAGGTCCTATTAGGTTAGATGCTGGTTTCCCTTTTGGTGATTTTTTGGATGTTCAATTTCATGCATCTTTACTTTATATGTTTTAAACTTAATTGAAAAAATAACTATAATTATAATGGAGTAATACAGTGAAAAATATTTTAATACTCATCGTTTTATTTTATGTATATTCATGTAGCTCAAATAAATCTGCTGAGCAATATTGGAATGATGCAAAAAAGTTTAGAGTTGAAGAAAACTCTATGGAGGCAATATCAAATTATAAAGATTTAATTAAATTTTATCCAGATAATAATTTAGCTGCAAATTCACAATTTCAAATAGCTGATATATATTTAAATGACATTAAAGATTATGATTATTCTATAGATGAATTTAAAAAAGTTATTTATAATTATGACGGTCATGATGTCGCTAAAAAATCGTTATTTATGATTGCCTATATCTATAATAATTATTTAGATGCATATACTGATGCCATAAATAATTATGAGCTATTTTTAAAGAGATATCCAAATGATGAATTAGCTCCTTCGGTTAAATATGAATTAGAAGGCTTAGAAGATATTAATAACTCTATTAAATCACTTATAAAAAATAAATAAAAATGTCAGAAGATTACATAAATATATTAAAAGATGAAATTGAGAAAGAATCTTTATTTATAGATCAAATAAAAGATTCTATACATGAAATAATTATTGGTCAAAATGATTTAATAGACAAGCTTCTATTAGCTATTTTATCTAATGGTCATATTTTTCTTGAAGGTGTTCCAGGTCTTGCTAAAACTTTAACAATTAATTCTTTAGCTAAAATAATAAACACAAATTTTCAAAGATTACAATTTACTCCTGATCTATTACCTGCAGATATATTAGGTACCCTTATTTATAACCCTAAAAAAGCTGATTTTGAAGTTAAAAAGGGCCCCATTTTTTCCAATATAATTTTAGCAGATGAAATAAATAGATCTCCTGCAAAAGTTCAATCTGCATTATTAGAAGCAATGCAGGAAAGGCAAGTAACTATAGGTGATGAAACATTTAAATTAGAAAATCCATTTTTAGTGATGGCAACGCAAAATCCGATTGAACAAGAAGGTACTTACCCATTACCTGAAGCTCAAATTGATAGATTTATGTTTAAAGTACTTTTAGATTATCCATCATATGAAGAAGAGCTAGAAATTTTAAATAAGATGGGAAATATCAATACCGATTTAAGATTAAACTCTTCAGTAAATACCGGACAAATAATATCTGCACGTAATACTGTAGATAAAATTCATATATCTGAAAATATAAAAAAATATATTGTTTCATTGGTATTTTCAACACGATATCCAGATAAGTATAATCTAAAAGATTTTAAATCTTTTATTGATTTTGGAGCATCGCCAAGAGCAACAATTTTTTTAGCTATGGCCTCAAAATCACAAGCATTTCTTAATAAAAGATCATTTGTTATTCCCGAAGATGTAAGAGCTGTTGGTAAAGCAATATTAAGACACCGGATAGCATTGACATACGAAGCAGAAGCGGAAGAAGTATCAGTTGAAGATATTATAAAAGCTATTTATGATGCTATTCCAACGCCTTAATAAATAAAATTAATAGTTTATGATTCCTTCTGAAATATTAAATAAAGTTAGATTAGTTGAAATTAAAACAAGAAAACTTGTTAATAATTTATTTGGAGGTGAATATCATTCTGCATTTAAAGGTTCTGGTATGGAATTTGCAGAGGTTAGAGAATATATTCCTGGAGATGATATTAGATCTATTGATTGGAATGTAACTGCAAGAACAGGTAAACCATATATCAAAAAATATGATGAAGAGAGAGAGCTGTCTGTCATTATAATGGTAGATGTTTCAGCTTCAAGTTTTTTTGGTACTGGTAATTCATTAAAAACTGATGTTATGATTGAGCTTTCTTCAATAATAAGCTTTAGTGCCATAAAAAACAATGATAAAGTAGGTCTTTTGTTATTCTCCGATAAAATAGAAAAATATATTCCGCCAAGTAAAGGTAAAAAGCACGTACTTAGAGTTATTAGAGAATTAATTTATCATAAATCATCCTATAATAGTACTAATATTAATATTCCATTAGAGCATATACAAAAGGTAATAAAACGAAAAAGTATTTTGTTTTTATTATCTGATTTTTGGTCACCAGATTTTTCTAAATCGATAAAAAGTATAAATAAAAAACATGACTTGATAAATATGCAAATTCTTGATTCTACTGAGGAGAAAATAATTGATTTGGGATTAATAAAGTTTCATGATATTGAAACCCAAAAATCTATTTGGCTAAATACTGGTAATAATAAAAATCGTATTCAAATAAATAAAAATATTATAAAAATAAATAAAAATATAAAAAAAATTTTTACTAAAAATAAAATTGATTTTATTTCTATAAATAGTAATAAAGATTATATCAAGCCTCTTGAAATTTTTTTTCATAAAAGAAGTTTATTTAAAAAATAATGAAAAATATATTTTTAGCCATATTAATTAATAATTTATTTGGCTTCACATATAATGTAATAATATCTCCAGATACATTATATGCTGGATCTATATTGAAAATACAGATAAACATTGACAATCTTAATATATATGAAGTGCCAATATTTTATGATTTAGATAAAAACGATAATTACACTCAAATTAATAAACAACTTACAAAATCTTCAATAATTTATGAATTACAGTTTTGGGAGATTGGAGATATGTTATTACCTCCAATTAAATTAAAAATTAATAATAAAGGTGAGTCTGAATATTACTATATACAAACTGACACAATAAAAGTAAATTCGTACTTATCAAATTCTGATTTAAATCTCAAAAATATTAAAAATATCAAGAACATCAATTTACATTCTAAATATAAAATTATATTTTTAGTAATTATAATTATTTTAGGACTATTTATTACTATATATATAATTAAAAATAGATCTAATAAAATAGTAGCCTTATATAGTTCTGGTAATTATATAAAATCTCCTTTAAAAATAGCATTATCTGATATAAAATCTTTAAAAGTACCTATGGATATAAATAAAGAAAATGCTTGTATATATTATTTAAATTTAAGTGTTATTTTAAAAAAATATATAAATTCAGTATTTTATATACGTGCATCTGAAATGACAACAACTGAAATTACTCAATATTTTACTTCCCAAAAAATCAATAAAGATATTTTATTAAGATGGGAGAGTATTATTCAGAAGTTAGATAATGTTAAATATGCAAATAAAATACCATTAGCTTATGAATTAAATGAAAATGTTCTTGAATTAATAGAAATAATAAAAATATTAAATAATATAAAAGAATAATTATTAACAATTAATCCAAATAGGATTAGTCATTGCAAATATATTTTCATCAATCAAAACAACTTCACATCTATAATAAGATTCATTATTATTCTGTATATCAATTTTCTTCGAAAATTTATATTTACTTAAATTTTCAATTGTAAAATAATCATCTTCTTTTTTACTATTAATAATTCCTCTTATAACTTTAATTTTTTTAATTTTTCCAAATTCAGGATTAGAATAAACAGAGATTTTCATACTACAATTACTTGCATTTAAAGTTGAGCCCATATTAAATACTTTCTTTTTGTCAATAATTTCTATATTAAGAAATGGTCCATTAGTTAAGAAACAATTTCCTTTTTTTAATGCATTAATTGTATTAATAATATTTTTATTTTTTTCTTCCTTAATCAGTACACCTGTTCTATAATGTCCAAATACTTGCTCTCTTTTTTCATGTAGGTTAATCATAGGAATTTTAATTTGCCTATATATGTTAAAATTCCCATGAGCATCATTGCCAGCATAAATATATTTTTTATAACCTTTTAATAATAGTTTAATCCAAATCTTATAACCATCTAAAAATCCCTTGTCTTTAGAACCATTTAGTATTTGAAGGCCTGAGATTGAATTATTTTTAATATCTTCAATATTCCAAGAGCCTCTTTTAACAAAAAGCCATTGTAAAAATGGAACTGGTACAAACGGGTGGGCAGCAATACATAATGAATTTTTTTCAAGAACGCTATCTATTGTTTTTGTATTATAATTTGAATGAAAATTAAATGGTTTTTCAGCACTATCTCCACTACCTGGAATAAATTTAGAATTATTTAAAACTAATGCATGAATATTTCTTCCTTTTAAATTATGGAGGCTGAGTTCTTCTGATGGAACTATATAAGAAGTATAATTTTTATCTTGATTTAGATTTTTTATATCTTTACGTGATTTATTCCATTTTTTTAGATTTGGATCTGTCTCTGTCCAAGAACCTTGCATATCATCTAAGTCATATGAATGATCGGTGTTGCAATAAAAATCTAAACCAGACATTTCAGATGCAATTAATGTTGATTTTAATGACGCTCCAAATTCAACCATATCTTCGGTTAAATTTGTATGATAATGTAAATCTCCATATACTGTATTTTTATCTTTTGGATAAGTATATTTTGAGACGTATGTATTTAGTCGATCATGATTTGAATGTGGATAATTATGTATGTGGCAACTTTTATCACTGTTATTAATATTATAATTTATTTCTATATCAATTTTAATATTTCCAACAATTGAACTGTCATCTATGTAATTAACACTTTCCCACCAAGGTAAATTGATTTTTTTTTGATAGTTGACTTTTTTACTTGTTATAAGTTTTTCTGATTTATATACAAAAATTATAATGTTATATAACATAATTGGATATTTATCTGAGTCTTTTATAACTAAAAATATAGGTATTGATTTTTCAGCTTCAACCCTTATTGGCGTATCAGTTAAAATTTCAGGTTCATTTATAAAATATCTACTACCTGTTAATTTAAATTTATAATGTAGTTCTGCATATAAAATAACAGGCGGAATAAAATAATTAATAAATTCTAATAAATTTTCAGGTATAATCATTGTAAAAATATATGTTTAATGTATAATTGATATGTAAT
>CEUA01072811.1_pt1 | contig 11974 bp, 5 predicted proteins | sample 361541 | NCBI WGS metagenome assembly CEUA01 (sample SAMEA2623079, study PRJEB7988) | marine metagenome | isolation source: saline water (ENVO:00002010), including
TATTTAGAAATAATTTTAAGTAAAGTAGCAGAATGTTATGAATTACCAATAGATGAAGTTTCTAAGATAATTTATGATAATTCAAAAGAAATTTTTAAGGATGATAAATAAATAGAGAGGTGGCCGAGTGGTTTAAGGCGCACGCTTGGAAAGCGTGTATGCGTTAATAGCGTATCGAGGGTTCGAATCCCTTCCTCTCTGCTAAGATACTTGTTAAGCCCTATAAATATTAGGGGTTTGTTTTTATACGGTCGGTATAAGGGGTAAGACTATTTCCTTATGATCAAATTGCGATTTTCCTCTCTACCTATACCTGAAATTAAAAGTTGGTCATTCTCCAGAACAACGGTTGCATAGCTATTTTCTTCTGTATCAACCATACCCCGAAAAGTTAAAAAATGAATCCCGTCGTACTCAACATAATCTCCTGCGTGATTATGCCCATTAAACCATGCCTTTACACTTTGATAACTACTAATCAAATCCAACACCTGTTTCGAGTTCCAAAGCACATGAGCATCTACTGGCAAGATAGGAAAATGGCAAAGGAGAATAACACTTTCAGAATTTTTTTCTGCATACTCCAATTCCTCTTGAAGCCAAGCCAATTGATTATCGCCCAAAGCTCCATTATAGGATTCTTGATTTTCATATTTCTCCCGGTAGATCTGATGAGACTCATCATTTTCTTTGCTTCCTGTCGGCCAGGCGTAAAGGCTTATGTCATTCCCATCGAGAATAATAAACTTCCAACCTTTTAATTTTATGGTGAAATAACGTTTTTCTAGCCCTAAAATCTCAGGTATTTTCGTTTTGAATTCGTCTGAAACGGAAAAATCATGGTTTCCGAGCACAAGGGTGAAAGGAGCCTTCAACCGATTGATAATAGGCTCCACAATGTCAAAACTTTCCATTTTCTGGTCGATAAAATCACCCAGATGGAAAACATGATCCAGATCTTTTGAATTAAAATGGTCCACACATTTCTCTAATTTTTTGTCGGAAAGGCTGTATTGTCTAACGCCTACAGCAGGTTGATCGGCAAACTGGCAATCAGCGATAATTCCAATCAAGAGTGACCCATCTGATAACTGAGTTGATTGAGCTGGCGCATTTTGAGTTGCTGCAAAGTAAGCAGATATTAGAAGTAGAATAGTAACCAAAGTAAATTTCTGACAAAAAATAAACTTTAAAAATTTCATAAAGACTGATTGTTAAAGCTCTCTTGAAATTTTGTTAATAAGTTCTTTTCCAGCGTTAACCATATCACTTGCAGAGGTATTTTCTAGATTTGAAATTTCAAATTGGAGAAGATGACTATTGAGCGAATCCAAGAGTACGGTATTGCCGTTACCCTCCATCCTAGCTTTGATTATTCTGATTTTCTCAAAATCCTGTATACCCTCCCTTATTCTCTCAAACCTAATAGAGCTCCGAGCATCGGGATATACGAGGTAAGTATCCCCAGCTGGCCAGCTGCGGAACCTTGAGTCAATCATTGGATTGATTACCCAACTATTGTATGCCCAACGCAAATAGCCGTTATAACCTTTGTGTGCAGCGTGCCATGCTTGCCAAGTACCTTCCGCAGGGGGGGAGAAAGTAAAATTATTGGGATATGGCTCAAGGCAACAGGTATAATAAGTCGTGTGTTTACCGGCACTCGATCGCTTAGCCATAACCTCTTTAGGTAGGTTGATACTTGAAGTAAGACATAGATCATAGATTTCATCAGCAATTTCGTCATGGTAATCACCAGCTAAAGTAATTTTATATTCAGGATCGACACTTTTTACCAAATTGATTACATGTTTCATATCCTCCATTGGACGCTCGTCCATCGCGATGGTTGTTTTTTTAAACCAATTCTTAGATTTTAAATGCCTTGCAAAATCAACTAAGAAAGGTTCCCAAAGGTCATTGTATTCTTGAGTTCCGGAGAGTGCTTTTAATGTATCGAACCCGCCCTTTTCCTCATCATAAAAACGGAAGTTCATTTCCCAGGGCACCATGGTATAACAATTAATTTGTTCCGTAATACCAACCTCATGAGCGAATTCAACCCATCTGTCAAAATCCGTATAATCATACTCCCACGAACCATCTCTCTTCTTTTTCCAATCAATCATACTTTCAAAATGGTCTTGAGTTTGTCCATTCCAGGGTTTGTGAACAATACTGGTAGTTATACATTTTTGGCCTGCTTCTGCCAACATGGTCATTAGCGGTTTCATTCGTGCAAAGTGTTCTTCACTCCAAAGTTTAACATTGTGGACACGAGCCGCCGCATAAGGATTCTGCCACAGATCGAGATGATAGCTCCATTCACTAGCAGGGGGTAATACCAGATCTTGCACTTCCATATATATGTCAAGCGTAAGTGCCTTTCCCTGTTCAGGTGTTATGGTTATTTTTCCTTTGTACTCGTCCGTCGGAATGTCTGACGGTACATCTATGGTTACCCATACCGGGCGTGTTGTTTTTGTTTGCATTTCGAGGGTTTCTACTTTATCAATGACATCAGCTGCCAAATGCACCTCTAAATCTTCTTTTTTTCGATCCCAGCAACCATCTGCTTTATCACCAAATTCGTCAGTTAGTACATATCGCACAAAATGAGCCTTTACGTTCCCTGCATCAATTTTATCACCCGTGCTGTTCTCCAATCCATTAGTTTGCAGGGATATCCGACCTGTATTACCGGAAGCCCAGAGAACGATTTGGGCGCTGATGCGTTCTCCTTTCCAGGCTGTACCTCGCCATGAGTTAGTCTTCTCTAGGTTGGGAGGCAGACTTTTGCTATATCGGACGTCTGTACTGCCAAAGCTGGCCTGTAATGCGCTTGGTACAGTGGTCCATTCATCTTGGTCAGGCATATCAGGGTCTTCTGGCTCTTGGTACTCTTTAAATGTCAATGGAAAACTATCATTTTCCGAATCTTGATTGGTTTTGGATGTACTATCCAGACATGCAAACAAAACCATTATGATAAAAGTTAAAAGGCTAATTGAATAATATTTTTTCATTGCTTACAATTTTTAAAATTATTTTTCAAAATAAGTTAACACATTTAATAGTGAACTTAACACCCTATAATTTCTATATGTCACTGGATTAAAAATACGGAAATAAACTAACATAATCAATAAAACAATATATTTAATGAGACCGGAAAGCCTTTAGATACCCATTATTTTCCACTGTAAGATAAATAACCTGGTTGTCAACTAAAATTTTCTTAATCCTACGTCCATCCCCCTCGATGATAAATCCGCTTTCTGATTCTTGAATTGTATTGAAATTCCCATTTCCATCCCCCAATAATACTTTACCAAAAAATGCATCATGCTGACCGGATACAACTTCAAATCCGAAATCATTTCCAATGACCAGAATATCCAAATTACCATCGTGATTCAAATCATCTACAAGAACGTCCTGTAAGGGTGCCAGCTGAACCTCGTTTGGTAAAAACCTAATATTGAACCCTTTGCCGCCCTTATTTTCCATGATACAACTGCCCATCACCTGGGCCTTCAAAACCAACATATCTTTGTAATCACTCTTCGAAAAAAGATCTTCCACAGAAACTTGAGCAAAAGCCTCATAGGTAGTAAAAATCCTCTTTGTAGCGGGCAGTTGATTCAGAAATTGATCTCTACTGTTTACAAGACGTTCTTTACCATTCAGATAATGAGTTATAATAGGATCTATTTGACCATTTCTATCAAAATCCTTAGCATATAATTGGATAGGTTGATCAACCTCAGCCACGTATTTACTATTTAATCCATGATTTCCAAGGATATAATCAAAATCCCCGTCGTTGTCAAAATCCCCTTCTGCAATCGTATACCACCAACCATGCGTATCTTTCAGTTGGTCCCCGAAAGAGGGATGAAAACCATTGCCATCGTTGAGAAGAACGGTCACCGGCATAAAATCACCAACTAAAATCATATCAGGTAAACCATCTGAATTGATATCGGTCCACAGCATATCTGTAACCATCCCTATTTCAAGTAAATCCGGTGCTACCCTTTTCGTTACATCAGTAAAACCTGTCCCGGTGTTACGAAAAAGTCGACTGGAGGCAGGCATAGGATATTGCTGGTTAAGAACCCTACCACCTACAAAAAGGTCATTCAAACCATCATTGTCGTAGTCCCCAACCCTAACACAGGAGCCAATCATTGGAAGAGACGGAATCTTATCGACTCCGGAACTAAAATTACCCCTTCCATCATTGATTAATAAAATATCTTCTAAGTACTCAGATTGAAAGTATTCACTACTTCCTCGCACAATGTAGAGATCTTTATCTTGATCCCCATCGTAATCAATGAAGACCGCATCAACTTCTTCAAATTTCTCACTGCCCTGTAAGGGGATCCCTTGGCTAAAATTACCATTCTCGCCCTGCAAGAAGAAAAATGAAAGCTGACCTTGAGAACTCCCGACAAATAGATCTTCCAAACCATCTTGATTTATGTCACCCACAGTCATTGCCGGTCCCTCATCAGAAAGTCTTTTAGTCAAAAGTGGGATATGATCGAAGTCTCCAAATGAGGACTCTCGATGTTGGTAAGATAAGTTTAATTCCTTACCCACCTCTTCAAGCAAAGTGCTAGATAAAACGGGCTTGACCCCTGAGTTGAAAGCGTTAGGACTATAGGTAATCGTGTCCTGTTTATTGGCTTTAATGTCATACATTACCTGCCAACGCCCATCCGGCCATTGGATCTTGAGTGAATCGATGATGTCATAATTTCCAAGTCCAAAAAATATTCTTGGATCAACTGAAGATTGGTAACCTCTTACATTTTGAGTATAGCTGTATTGGGTGATTGTGTCGGTGTAGATCCAAATCTTGGATCCCAAATTCTGGCTCCCTTCCAGCACCATTGTGTAGTAGTTATGATTCAATAGTGCTTCACTATTGTTCTTATAAATGGTAGGAAAGTCATCGACATTGCTCACCACAATGTCCAAATCACCATCATTATCCAAATCACTATAAACTGCACCATGAGAATAGCCAGCGTCCTCGAATCCCCAATCATTACTTACGTCCTTGAAAGTTAGATCCCCATTGTTCTTAAAAATAAAGTTATGAATGCCTATTCCTGGTAATAGCTTGGACCCGGCACGTGCCGTAGATTCTGTGGTATTCTTAATTGGTTTAGATCCATTCACAATACCGTAGGCTACAAAATCCATATCCGTTACAAACCGCTTGTAGCCATTACTAATGAAAAGATCCCGAAGGCCATCTTGATCAAAGTCCGCCAATAAAGGTGACCAACTCCAGTCTGTGGAAGATATTCCAGCTAACTGCCCAATTTCGCTAAATTTAATTCCATGCCCACTTCCGTTATTTAATTGCAAGGTATTTCTCATAAATTGAGGTTGGTAACCTGCCTGCAACGTCATCATGTATTGTTTAAATGCCATGGGGCCTGCCATTTTACTTCTTCTTTTGTGCTCATTAGGTAACATGTCGGCTACTACCAAATCAATCAAGCCATCATTGTTGATATCGGCGGCATCATTGCCCATTCCAAAATGACTAAAATGCTTAAAGTACTTTTCACCACTTTCCTCAAAGGTGCCGTCTCCCTTATTGATGTAAAGAAAATCATGGGAGATAAAATCATTAGAAACATAAATATCATCCCACCCATCCATATTGAAATCATTGATGGCTACTCCCAATCCCATACCATCAAATAGAATTCCAGCCTCTATCGTAATCTCTGTAAATTTAATACCACCTGTAGTGAGCGAATCCGAACCATCATTTCTATACAAAGCATCGTTGGCTGCGCCAGTTCCATCACTGACAATTCCGGTTATGTTGTTTGGACGTCTGTATGCCGTTGTGTGGTTAAGAAGAAATAAGTCCAAATCCCCGTCTTTATCGAAGTCAAAAAATACAGATTGGGTGGTGTGTCTGGAATCGGCAATGCCATAATCCAGTGCCTTTTCTTCAAATTTAGGAATGCCTTTGTCCGAGAGACCTTTGTTAATAAAAAGAAGATTTTTTCTCAACTTCTCTTCATGCGTTCCCGCCCTGGATACATAAATGTCAGACCATCCATCATTGTTTATGTCAACAACGGTGACTCCTGAGGCCCACCCTGTTGTTTGAGTGCCTGATATATCGGTTACGTCCTCAAATGTTAAGTTGCCCTTGTTCAGATAGAGTTTGCTGGAAGTTAAATTTCCACTGAAATATAAATCGATCAGTCCATCATTGTTGAAATCTCCACTGCCAACTCCTCCTCCGTTGTATACATAGTAGTAATCGATCATATCGTACCCCTCACGTTCATCAATTTTATTAATGAATTCGATTCCAGCATCTTTTCCTCTTATGACTTCGAATAATGGAGGGCTGCTATTGTTACAACCGTATAATATAAGGGCAATAATCGATAGCACTCTGATCATTGCCCTTATATTTAAATGGATCAAAAGAAATATTTAATATCCTGGGTTTTGCTCCAAACCTTCAGTTAATAAAACTTGAGATATTGGCTTAGGTAATAGTCTATTCGTGGCTGAAACATTAGGATGGAGTTCCTTGTTTACTTCAACCACCATCTGTTTCCTCACCAAATCAAACCATCTATGTCCTTCGAATGCTAATTCCCATGCCCGTTCTGCGATAACAGCATCATCAAATGCCGCTTGAGACATAGTAGTTAGGTCTACAGTGGCATCAGGTACATTGGGGTCTAAATTATTGGCCCGACGCCTTACCATATTAATGGCTTCCAATGCTTCAGCTGTAGGTCCGCCTGAGGCCATATTAGCAGCTTCAGCATAGATTAACAAGGTCTGAGCATAACGTAACATTACCCAAAAACCTTCACCATTAGATGCACAACTTGGATCATTATACCCACAAGCTGAACCCGCATCACGATATTTGGCAACAAAGGGTTGGTTTGGAGGAAGGTCCAAATAGTATGACCCATCAGCGAATGTGGAATGAAATGAAACGTCTTTTCTATATCCATCCGGGAAGGCTTCGAAAAATCTATGCTCTGAAAAGAAATCCGCCCATCCACTCTCTCCACCTGTATAAGGTCGGCAAGCAACATGAAGGTGACTTCCAGGAATCCAGCCACCAGTAGCAATTCCCATTAAGGTGAATTGGAATTCAGAGTTCGTTGTCTTATTATCAGCTAGCCATAAGTCCATATAGTCTCTTTCAAGACTGTAAACACCTAAATTCATTACTTCTTTAGCCTTATCCCTGGCAAGGGTATAATTCGAAGCATCATTAATTGGCCAGCCGGTCATGGTTAAATACACTTCTGCTAACAATGCCTTAGCAGCTCCCTTTGTGGCCTTTCCTTTCTCAGGAAAACTCAGAGGCAGAAGATTCTCCGCATCCTTAAGGTCGTTAACGATTTGGTTATAAATATCAGCCACAGGAGACTGTCCAATATTAGCTGCATCCTCTAGGTTTTCCTCGGTAATCAATGGTACTTCTCCGTAATATCGCGTTTGAAAAAAATAACCCAAAGCCCTTAGGAACTTCGCCTGGCCTTCGTATGCATCTAATGTCGCGCCAGTAAACTCAGCCCTGTCAAGATTTCCGATAATCGTATTGGCGTTGTTGATCACTTTGTAAAAATTGGTCCAATTTTTGAGTATCGTATACGTATCACCTGGAGAGACATTTAAAACGTCAAACGGCTTATTCAAAGCATACGCGGCGCTAATATCTTCCGCTCCAGCTCCGGGGACAACCCCAGTCCAGAAATCAAATCCATCGTATGCGCCATACAGGGGTCGATAATTACCAATGATGGCAGCTTCAAAATCGGATTTAGTTACAAAAAAAGACGCAGGTGAAAGCAAACCTTCTGGTTCTTCGTCCAAAGAAGTAGAACATTCAGTAAACGCTACTACACAAATTGCTAAGAGTAATATTTTCCAAATATTTTTCATTTTGTTTTTAATTTTATTTTTCATTTTGATCATTTTTTATGTTAAAATATTAATTCTAAACCTATAGTATAAGTTTTGCTGAGAGGGTAAGAAGCAATATCTATTCCGGCACCAGTATCAACACCGTTACTTGCTTCAGGATCATAACCGGTATAGTCTGTTACAGTCAAGAGATTAGTTCCTAAGACGTAAATTCTCGCTGAACCGATTCCTATCCTATCGACTACCGAGTTAGACAGGGTATACCCTAGGGAAACATTTTTCACACGAAGGTATGACCCATCCTCCAACCACCTACTAGTAGTAGCTACATGCCACTCAGCTTGTTGGCCTTTATAAGATGGTACATCGGTGTCCTCATTGGTAGGACTCCATCGATTCAGCATTCTTGCACTTGTTGCGCCACGCGTATAAGCTGTCTCTGGTACCACTCTACTTAAGTTATAAACATCGTTACCAGACACCCCTTGAATGAAGATACTTAAGTCTAAACTCTTATAAGAAAAGTTGTTTGTCCATCCATAGGTAAAATCGGGTATCGTATTACCAATGTTGACATAGTCTGCATCATCAAATTTTTTGTCACCATTTTGATCTACGAATTTTTGAAATCCTGGTTCATAACCGTATTCAGCTGCCTGAGCGGCCTCAGAAGATTTCCAAACTCCATCAAATTGCGTCGCACGGATTAAACCCAATGGTTGCCCTACCTCTAACCACAAATTGTTCCTAAAGCCAGCAAGTCCTGTATCCCCAATAAGCAACTCTGTCTCTCCAGTATTAAGGGCAACTACTTTATTTTCATTTTTTCCAAATTGAATGCCTGATTGCCACTTAAAATCTCCATCAAATGGATCCACTCCAATAAAAAGTTCAATTCCTTTATTTTCTACCTCGCCAACATTTCTAAGTTGTGAAGTATACCCGGTTTGGGATGGAAGAATCGTTTGAAGTAGCAGGTCTTCGGTGGATTTACTGTACCAATCAGCCACCACCTGAACTTTTCCCTGGAACAAATCTAAATCTAAGCCTACATTGGCTTGTGTAGTGGTTTCCCATTTCAAATCAGGGTTAGAAGACGCATTGGCTAGATTTACACCAGCTGAAATGGTTGAACCGTCTATAGGGAACTGTGAGCTAGATCCTGTCTGAAGCTGTGCTAGTGATTGATACGGGAAAATAGCTTGATTCCCAACCTGACCATAACTCGCACGAATTTTCAAGTAATCTATAGCAGAGCTGTTCAAAAGAAAATCTTCATTTGATATATTCCATCCCACTCCTATGGTAGGAAAAAATGCCCGTTTGTTATTTGCTCCGAAAACCGAGGATCCATCCGATCTTCCTGTTAAAGAAACTAAATACTTGTTATCAAATGAGTAATTGATTCTACCCATATAAGAAATGAGTGTCTTTTCAAATTGTGCGGATGACGGAGCCACAGGGTTGTTTGCTAGAGCTAAATTGTTGTAGCTGGCACTATCGGACAACACATCACCGGTAGCTGCTACACTTTGGTTATATTTCTCGAATTGCTGCTCAAAAACCGCAGTAACATCTAGATCGTGGGAACCCCACGTCTTAATGTAAGATAGAATATCAGTATGTTGAGCGGTTAAAAACCGACGATTTGCAATTTGCGCCGTACTAGCGGTCGACCCTCCTGTTGGTTTTGAGTTATAAAAATTGCTATTCTCCACATCAATTATCCTGCTAGCACCTCTTATCGTTAGCTTGAGACCATCAATAATTTCAAATTCCACATTGGCATTTATGGCGGAAGTATCCGAGAAATTGTCTACAATAGGTTCATTGGCCAGTGAAACTGGATTCGCATCGGTTACAGCACCAAGTCCACCTCCCGGCAGAGTATAGTTCCCTTCAGCATCAAATATCGATTTAGAAGGAGACCAAATATGAGAGCTGTGAATCGGACTACCAGCATTACCTGATGCAAAATCATTCATCACGGTTGGTTGGTCCTTCTCCCTAGCAAAAAACATGTTTAGCCCTACTTTAACCCGATCACTAACCTTTAATTTAAAATTCGGCCTTAAGGAAAGGCGATTATAGGATGTGTTTTTTATGACCCCTTCTGTATCTACTAAATTTCCAGATATATAGTAACTAAGATTTTCCGTACCACCACTTATACCAAGATGATGATTTTGCGTAAAACCTGTACGAAAAATGGCATCTTGCCAATCTGTTCCACCCCCATTTCGCAGAGCGGTAATTTCTGCCGAGGTAAAATAAGGATCCCCTCCTAACTCCACACGCAACTCATTTAAACTTTCACCATATTGAACTGGGGTCATTAAATCCAACTTCTTTGCAACCTGACTCGAGGAAATGAAACTATTATAGGTTACCTTTGGTTCCCCTTGCTCACCATTCTGAGTGGTTATCAAAATAACTCCATTAGATCCTCGAGATCCGTAAACGGCAGTGGCCGAAGCGTCCTTCAGTACCTCAATGGATGCGATATCATTTGGACTAATCAGATTCAATTGAGAGCCAGAACCAACATTATTGGTTCCATAGAAAAAAGCTCTATCATCGGCATTACGTCTTGAAGCTCCACCACCCTGAAGGTCTCCCACTTGAAAACCGTCTACAACAATAAGCGGATCATTCTTTGCTGAGATAGAGTTAGCCCCTCTGATCCTAACTGTGGTTTCAGCGTTTGGCGCACTAGTATTATTCTGAACATATACACCAGACAATCTTCCTTGAAGGGCTTGATCCACCCGTGTAACCGGCAATTCTTTAAGTGCTTCAGCCTTAACCGACGCAACAGATCCCGTTAATCTCACCCTTTTTAGAGTACCATAACCAGTGACCACAACTTCTTCTAAAGCTTCTTCAATAGCTAACATCACATTTATCTGATCCTGCCCAGACACATTAACTTCTTGGGTAGTAAAGCCAACAAATGATATTACTAGAACATCACCTAAATTAGCTTCGATGGTAAAATTTCCATCAAAATCAGTACTTGTACCAGTGTTGGTACCTTTTATTAGAACCGTAGCTCCAGGTAATGGGCCGTCTTCACTTGAAACATTCCCGCTTTGTTGAGCGGATAAAATTCCAGTTAAAAACAGGCACATAAAAAAATTAATTATATTTTTCATTGATAAATCTGTTTTAATTCTTAAACTAACTAACTAACTAACTAACTAACTAAATAACAACTTTAATTTTAATGTAACTTTTGTTACATATCTAAAGTACTAAATAAATTCCAAAAAAAAAATAATATTTACAAAAAAATGACCTAAATTTTATCTATTTGTAACAATTGATATATTAATACTAAATTACTGTATCAGTAATTAATACCATAGATTATTGAATCTGAAGGGAGTTCTTGAATTGTATATTTTCCAAAATCAAATTTTTTAAGATCTTCATCAGTCAAATCAACTTCTTTACTGAGGTCTCGATCATTTTGAAATAAATAAGCTTTTTCTAAACTAGGAAAAGAGTTAATAACATCAATAAAACTTGAATTTAGGTTTGTGTTTACAAGATGTATCCTTTTTAAGTTTTCTAAAGAATATAGTTTTTCAATTCCATTACCTGTTATGGATGTATTATTAAGTTTTATTACAGTTAGATTTTTGTAATTTGATAATACATCAAAAATGGAATCATTAACTAAAGTTTGACTTAAGTCAAGATTAACAAAATGATTTTTAATCTTATCAAATAAACTTAAATCAATATTATTAAAATCCTTATAATTAATAGAATTAATTTTTAATTGATTTGAAAATTTATTAGTTGGTAAAATAAGTATTCCTTTTTCTTGAATTTTCTTTATAGCAATTAAATCAGGAGATTCTAATTTGATTTCAGGGTAAAATTTTTCTTTTTCAATTGTAATTAAAGTTTCTAATGATTTATTTTCAAAATTTAATTCACTAATTTTTGAATTTTCTTTAGCTCCTGAATTAATCCAATGACTTAAAATATTAATTTCAGCTTTAGTCAATTGTTTTTT
>CEUA01046962.1_pt1 | contig 11958 bp, 8 predicted proteins | sample 361541 | NCBI WGS metagenome assembly CEUA01 (sample SAMEA2623079, study PRJEB7988) | marine metagenome | isolation source: saline water (ENVO:00002010), including
GATTCTATAAAAACTATGAAAGAAAACATAAAAGAACTGGAAAGAAGAAAAGCTGCTGCTAAATTGGGTGGCGGTGAAGAACGGATTCAAAAACAGCATGCCAAAGGAAAGCTAACTGCAAGAGAAAGGTTAGAGATTCTTCTGGATGACGGATCATTTCAAGAATTAGACATGTTCGTTGAACACAGGGCAGTTGACTTTGACATGGATAAGCAAAAAATACCTGGCGATGGCGTAGTCACTGGGTATGGAAAAATTAATGGAAAATTGGTCTATGTTTTCAGTCAAGACTTCACTGTTTTTGGCGGATCACTTTCTGAAACACATGCTGAGAAAATCTGCAAAATTATGGATCATGCCGTTAGAAATGGTGCCCCAGTCATTGGTTTAAATGATTCCGGTGGCGCACGAATTCAAGAAGGCGTGGTTTCCCTTGGAGGCTATGCGGAAGTCTTTAAAAGAAACGTGCTTGCCTCTGGTGTCGTCCCACAAATTTCTCTTGTGATGGGTCCGTGCGCAGGTGGTGCAGTATACTCGCCTGCGATGACAGACTTTATTTTTATGGTAGAAGACAGTTCATACATGTTTGTGACAGGACCAGATGTGGTTAAAACCGTCACCCATGAAGAGGTAACGGCAGAAGAATTGGGCGGGGCATCCACTCATAGCCAAAAGTCAGGGGTTGCTGATTTAACATTTGAAAACGATACAGACGCTCTTCTCATGACCAGGGAGTTTATGAGCTTTCTGCCACAAAGCAATCAGGAATATGCTGAAATTGTTGAATGCGAAGACTCGATTGACCGAGAGGAAGCAGCGCTTGATACGTTAGTGCCTCAAGATCCCTCCAAGCCATATGATATTAAGGAAGTCATTCATAAAGTGGCTGACGATGGTGGATTTTTTGAGCTGCAACCAAAATATGCTCAAAATATTGTGACAGGCTTTATGCGACTCAATGGCTCAAGCATTGGGGTGGTTGCCAATCAACCAATGGTTCTGGCTGGCTGTCTTGATATTAACTCCTCAATAAAGGCTGCTCGCTTCGTAAGATTTTGTGATGCGTTTAATATCCCAATTTTAACACTTGTGGATGTTCCAGGCTTTATGCCGGGAACCTCTCAAGAATATGGAGGAATCATCAAGCATGGTGCAAAACTTCTCTTTGCCTATGCAGAAGCAACGGTTCCAAAGGTGACTCTGATTACTAGAAAAGCCTACGGAGGTGCCTATGATGTGATGAGTTCTAAGCACATCAGAGGCGATATCAATTTTGCATGGCCGTCGGCTGAAATAGCAGTCATGGGCGCAAAGGGTGCTGTTGAAATTATTTTCAGACAGGATATTGGTGATGAAGAAAAGATTGAAAAAAGAACTCAGGAATATACTGAAAAATTTGCCAATCCATTTATTGCAGCGAGCAGAGGATACATTGATGATGTGATCATGCCGCATAATTCTAGAAAGAAATTAATTGAGTCATTTGAAATGCTTAAGAATAAGCAGCAAGAAAACCCCTGGCGTAAACACGACAATATCCCGCTCTAGGAATACCTATGTTTAAGAAAATTTTGATCGCAAATCGCGGAGAAATAGCTTGTAGAGTTATTCACACCTGTAAAGAAATGGGCATCAAAACTGTTGCAATCTATTCTGATGCAGATGAAAGCGCACTGCATGTTGATCTTGCTGACGAAGCTATCCCTATTGGTGGCTCAAGCTCTGCAGAGAGCTACCTTGTCATAGAAAAAATTATTGGAGCTTGTAAGTTAACCGAAGCGGATGCGGTTCATCCAGGATATGGATTCCTTTCAGAAAATGAGGAGTTTGCCAAAGAATTAGAAAAAAATGGAATTGCTTTCATTGGACCAAATCACAAAGCAATTGTCAGCATGGGCGATAAAATTGAATCTAAAAAGATTGCTGAAAATGCCAATGTCAATGTCATACCTGGCTACACCAAGGCAATCAAAGATGAAAATGAAGCAGTAACAATCGCTAATGATATTGGCTATCCGGTAATGCTAAAAGCAAGTGCTGGTGGCGGTGGAAAAGGGATGAGGGTTGTCAATAATGATGAAGAATGCATCGATGGTTTTCAAAGAGCAAAGAATGAGAGTAAAGCAAGCTTTGGGGACGACAGGATTTTTGCAGAGAAATTCATTACAGAGCCTCATCACATAGAGATACAGCTACTTGCAGACAAGAAAGGGAATGCAATCTTCTTAGGAGAACGAGAATGCTCAATCCAAAGAAGGCACCAAAAAGTTATTGAAGAAGCCCCCTCTCCTTTCATCAATGATGAAACAAGACAAGAAATGGGTAAGCAAGCCATAGCATTAGCAAAAGCAGTGGATTATGAGTCTGCTGGAACCGTTGAATTCATTGTGGATAAAAATCAGAATTTTTATTTCTTGGAAATGAATACCCGATTGCAAGTTGAGCACCCCGTCACCGAGATGGTTACAGGCATTGATTTAGTAGAACAAATGATAAAGATAGCCTCTGGGGAAAAGCTGAAAATCAAACAAAGCAACATAAAAACCAATGGATGGGCAATTGAATCAAGGGTCTATGCCGAGGATCCTTATCGAGACTTTATGCCCTCAATTGGGAGACTATCAAAATACCTAACACCTGAGCACTCGGAGAGCATCAGAGTTGACACAGGCATCAGGGAAGGCAGTGAGGTCTCGATGTTTTATGATCCCATGATTGCAAAACTGATTACTCATGGTGAGAACAGAGATGCCGCGATTGAAAATATGACAAATGCGATTGATCAATATGTGATTGATGGTTTATCTCATAATCTCAATTTTTTGAGTTCAATCATGCAAAATAAAACCTTTCAATCGGGGTATACAACCACAGATTTTATTGCACAAGAATACCCGGAAGGATTTCAAGGAAAACTAATTACCGAGAATGAATATGAAAAATATGCCTCAATATTGAGCGCTTATCATTTTTTGGATCAACTGAAGCTGAATCCTTTTTATGAAAATCAGAAAACGTATGTTGTTAACTTTGGCAATCAAAATATAGAAACCTCAATAAGAAAAGATAAGGAAAGCTTCATTGTCAATATAAATAGTAATCAATACCATTTATCGCTGAGCTCAAAATCCAATGATCCGAGAATCATTTGTTCAATTGATGATCAGAGTCTAATGGTCCAGATTAGAAGAAGGCTTCCAAAATATCAGCTGATCCATAAAGGCAAAATCGCAATGGCATTGGTATCGGAACAGAGAGTCGCAGAACTAAATAAGTTAATGCCAGAGAAGGCTCCTCAGGACATGTCTAAATTCTTACTTTCACCAATGCCAGGACTATTGATAAAAGTCTGTGTTGAAGAAGGTCAAGAAGTAAAAGCAGGAGAAGAGCTTGCTGTGGTTGAAGCCATGAAAATGGAAAACAGCCTGAGGGCCTCAAAAGACCTTAAAATTAAATCGATATTGGGATCAGAAGGCGATAATCTATCTGTGGATCAAAAAATTCTGGAGTTTGAGGACTAACTTGATAATGGATTCAATCGGTGAACTGCTTTCGCAAATAAAAAAAGGCGACAGGAAATCAATTGCAAAAGCCATAACGCTTGTTGAATCGAAGAAACCCGAAGATCAAGAGCTTAGTGAAAACTTATTGAATTCACTGCCAACACCCAGTGAGCATACTTTGAGAATTGGAATATCTGGACCTCCAGGTGTTGGTAAATCAACCTTCATAGAAGCCATTGGTCAAAAAATCATCGATGAAAAAAAGCGCTTAGCAATTCTTGCTGTCGACCCTAGCTCATCAATCACTGGGGGGTCAATTTTGGGCGACAAGACCAGAATGGATATACTCAGTAAAAGCGATGAAACATTTATTCGCCCTTCTCCTTCAAGCGGTAATCTTGGGGGTGTAGGACATGCAACGAAAGATTCAGTTCAAATCCTTGAGGCAGCCGGATTCTCAATAATATTAATCGAAACACTGGGCGTAGGTCAGGCAGAAATAGATGTTCTGGATATGACAGATATTTATTTGGTCCTTCTGAGTCCAGGTGGAGGCGATGAACTTCAAGGCATTAAAAGAGGCATCATAGAGCTTGCAGATATCCTGATAGTCAACAAAGCGGACGGCAATTTAGAAGCAACAGCTAGAAGCACAGTGCTTGATTATAAAAATGCTCTGAAACTTCAAAAAGGAAGGCATCGGGATTGGTCTGTACCTGTGTTGTCCATGTCTGCACTGGAGTCGAAAGGCATTGATGAAGTATGGGAAGAAATTCTAAAACTCCAAAAACATCTCACTGAAAATAATCTTTTTGCAAAAAACAGGGGGTCACAGGATGAAAAGTGGATAAAGGATAAGAAAAAGAATCGCATTGTTTCTATGCTTGAGTCTGAAGATGATTTTTTACAAAAGATTGAAAGAAATATTATAGATTATGAAAAGGGCCACCTGAAAAAAACCACAGAATGGATTAAATCAATTTTTAAATTAAGGAACAAGAAATGATAGGAAAACTTAATCACATAGCCATCGCTGTTCCAGATCTAGAATCAGCCAGTAAAATCTATAAAGACATTCTTGGCGCCAATGTTTCAGATCCTGTCTCAATGCCAGACCATGGGGTCACCACTGTTTTCGTTGAGCTTCCAAATACAAAGATTGAACTGCTGGAACCTTTGGGAGATGAGTCACCGATCAATAATTATCTTTTGAAAAATCCCAAGGGAGGCATGCATCATATCTGCTATGAAGTGGATGACATCTATAAATCGAGAGATAAATTGATTAATGATGGTGCAACAATACTGGGAAGTGGCGAACCAACCATTGGGGCTCATAATAAGCCTGTTTTATTTCTTCACCCAAAAGACTTTTGCGGAACTCTGATCGAAATAGAGCAAAAATAATTAGAAACGATATCTTATCTTAGCAGCAAACCTATTCCCTTGTGGCCTGTCCCATGTATCCGAGAAAATGGTTGAATTATCAGCCTCATCGTCGAAGAATACGCTTCCTCCACGAGTATAAACAAGGTAGAAATTCGAAAGAGGTGCAAGTTCATATTTGTATCTCACCTGAAAGGCCAAGCTTCCTAGATTAATACTGTCTGCAGCTAAATCAGACTTTTTGAAATAACCGTCTTGATCAATCTGCCAAGATTGTCCTTTTTGATTTCTAAATGAAACCACTTCAATCTTGAAACTAAGCTCTTCTTTTTGTGAGCGAAACCAAGTGACTCCTGTATTTAAGCCAAGCCTTCTTTGAGAAAAGGTTGCATACAGATCTTCATCGGTTCTAATGGTCCAGTTGGATCTTTGCCTGTGATTCATTCTGAGCCAAGTTCTAATATTGTCTCTAGGCGAATACCCAACGCCCATTGAGGCGCTGCGTCTTCTGTCTGTGAAGGCATAATAATTCTTCCTCTCAAGTCCATATCCGAATGAGTATTTCCATGGTCCATATTGTGGACTTCTGTAATTAAAATCTATATTCCCGCCATTCCCAGTTCTCAGGAATGGAAAGTTCTGACTTCCCTGAGTTATTTCATCGTCTTTTCCTATTGAGCTAAAATTAGACTGAATAAATATATTGGATGTGCTCTTGAAGCTTTGACTAAAATTGAAACTATAAAATTGCTCTAAATTCTCGTGATCAGAATTATTTTGATCCCAATAATCAAAACCATAACTTCTGCTTTTTGAAATCGATTGATCATCAAAATCGGTCCTCGTATAACCGATTGTTGTGCCATAGGCCAGCAGGTTATTTCTCCAAAGATATCCCATGTCATTGATATTCAAGTCATCACTGAAATAATAAATCTCTGATCCATATCGCCATTCTTTGTTTGGCCTGTACATGACCATTGTTCTTGACCCTAAACCACTATCTTCACCTGAGATATTCGAGAACATATTGATATGCTCAATTTTAAGGCCTGAATCTGAAATGTATTGATAATCAACCACATTGACAGTGGCTTGCCTGTCAATGAAGGATTTATCTGCATGCGTCACCATGTGTCCAATTCTGTGTTTTCCAGTATTGTGAACCGTTCTAAAGGCATAAAAATTACTGCCCTCACTGAAATCCTCATCCTTTTCTATTGTTGCAAACGCACCAAAGTCAGTGGACTCCCCTCTCTGAGTGAATTTGAATGCCATATCAATGTCATTAGTGTTGACTTTACTGGCATTGCATTGATCTTCAAGCTCCTCACTTCCACCATCTGATTCTGAGTATTGACTACAATCATAAATAGGGCTTGCACCGATTCTTCTGGTGTGGAGTATGGAATACAATTCAAAGCCTGGATACCAATCAAGCTCAATATCAAATATTGACTGGCTTTGCGTAAAAAATGGCCTTTTGTCTGAGTAGAATGTTTCTCTTGGAGAATAATTAATCACAATATTATCGCTCTCAACCTGGCCAAAGTCAGGATTGATTGTGGCGACTAATTCACCGCCTCTCCCGGTGTTAAAAATAACTTCTGTTCCTGCGTCAAATGATGATTCATCGGTAATAAAGTCATTGTTTGCAACGGTGTATGGAAAGAAATCAAGACTTTTGGGATTAGCTTGAACAACTTCAATATTATGCAGGACTGAGAGGAACTTAGAGCGCTGAAAAGAAACTCCAGGGAAACCAATTCCTATGTCCAAATGCTGGATCATTCTGCTAACACTCACTCCAATGGTTCGATTCTCACCATCTTGTTTATTCATCGGGGCCATATCCCAAGGAATAAAAAACTCTGAGTACCAGTTTTCTTCATTTTCAGATGTGTCAGCAAACCATTGGCCATCCCAATCTCCGTCAATTTGGTTCTCATTGGTGATAGTAAAATCAAGAACAGATTTGCCAAGCGCAATGCCTAACATGTATGCAGTATTACCGGTATTGTCTAAATCAACAACGACTACATTTCGGTCATGATTTTCTCTGAGACCATCCCTTCCATGACTTCTTCGATCTCTTGTTTCCGGAGGTTGCGAGTTAATAAAACCAAAATAAATGCCGCTGTCATCTGAATAAATCAATGCTCTAGTATTAAGTTCTGGTGTATCTAAACTAAATGGGTTGATAACAAAAAATTCATCAATGCTCTGTGCCTCTTGCCATTCATCTTCATCCAACTTCCCATCAACAACAATGGAAGCATGAACGAATAGAGGAGAGAAAAGGAAGAATAAGCTGAAAAATTTTAATGGTCTAATCATGACTGAATTATTTTCGCACTGCTCTCTATCGTGGATGTATTAATTGCAGAGAAATAAGTAACTTTATTCTTTGATTTTCTAAAGTTCTTTTTCGTGATGCTTTCTAAGTTTGGCCTTTTTTCATTGGGCGTCATGCCATCGCCAATTCCGCCGCCAAATTCAATGATTGAATCAACTTCCATTTTTGAAGCTGTCTGCATACATCCCAACCAATTCACTGGCTTGAATAATTGATTGTAGAGCAACTCTGCGCTCTCACTTCCGTCGAGCTTATGAATTTCTGATGAAAAATTAGACAACACAGGAGTATTCATTTCTTTGAAATCAATGTCGCTGAGAGACCCTTTAAACTCTTCGGCAGCTCTTTTCATCAAACTTGTATGAAATGCGCCCTCAGTTTTCAATTTAACTGTTCTTTTCTTGGGAAAATCATTTGCCAGCTTCTCTCTCAATCTATCAATGTCGATATCGGCTCCACCAACCACTGTTTGCCTTAATTGATTGACTGTCGCTATCTCACAATTGGATTGATCGATGATGTCTTCTGCTGCTTCTCTCTCAAAAGGCATTGCCAACATCGATCCAGAGCCATGTACCCCCATTAGCTCGCCTCTTTTGCATACTAAGGATAGGCCCTCTTCAAATGTTATGCTTCCGGAAATCACTAAAGCAGTGTATTCACCAAGGCTATGGCCTGCAAGTAGCATAGGCTTTATTTCGCTTTTATGTCGTCTTGAGAAATACTCATAGCAGGCAATTTGATGTGTCATTAAAACGGGTTGCGTGTACTTAGTGAGATTAATTTCATCGTTCTTATCCTCAAAGGATAATTCAGCAATGTCGTAACCCAAGACTGAAGAGGCCCTGTTGTATAATTCTAAAACAGAATCTGATTTGTCAATCAAATCTGTGCCCATGCCTTTGTATTGTGATCCTTGGCCAGGAAATATAAACATCACATTGGCCACTGTCGTTCCCCTTTATTTGTGCTATGTGAAATTTCTCAGTAATTATGAAGCAAAAGCTCCTAAAAACAATGATTTTATTATGAAGATGATTATTGATTTAAATCATTGTTATATGTCCAATATCAGTAGTAATATCAGTATTTAATTAATGGAGTTCAGGAATGTCTAATTTCAATATTGCCATTGTAGGTGCTGGAATCGGTGGAATGAGTGCAGCATTAGGTCTTGCTCAAAACGGCTATAATGTCTCTGTGTTTGAACAAGCGCCAGAATTATCCGAAGTTGGCGCAGGTCTAACAATTACCCCAAATGCCACGAAGGGTTTGAACTATCTCAATCTTGGAGACGGCATTAAGTCTGTCGGCATGGCTCATACCAATCAAGGTGTCAGACATTATCAAACTGGGGAAGTGATCGTGCCATTGGAAAGGGGCGAAAAGATGATGCAAAAATACGGTGCATATCAATTTCAAGCTCACCGTGCCGACGTTCATAATCTTTTTATAGAAGGAATAAAAGCCTTTCCGGAAAGTAAAGTCTATGTGAACCATCAACTTACAGGCCTGGTTGAAAAAAATGGTTGTGTTGAAATAACCTTTAATCATAAAAACAAATATGAATTTGATTTTGTGATTGGCGCAGATGGGAATCGATCTGCTGTCAGAAGCATTATTATTGGAGACGATGAGCCTGAATTTGCAGGTTATGTTGCTTGGAGAGGACTTGTTCCAACGTCTGAGCTCTCGGAAGAAGATTTCGATGAATGCGGTTCATCTGCATTTATTGCTCCAGGAAGGGTATTCGCAAGATACCTGGTAAGAAATGGTGAACTTTATAATTATGCAGCATTCTTGGTCACGGATGAATGGGCTGAGGAAGGATGGGCAATTCCTTCAGATATTGAGGTTGTGATGGATACTTATTCGGATTACAACAATCAAGTAAGAAATATCATTGCTGCAACTCCAAAAGATGAGTTATTCAAATGGGGAATCTTTGCAAGAGCGCCCTCAGAAAACTGGTCTTCTGAGTATTCAACTCTTCTAGGTGATGCGGCTCATCCGCTCGAGCCATTTATGGGGCAAGGTGCCAGCATGGCTATAGAAGATGGGGTTGTGCTAGCAAGGATCATAGCTGATTCAGGCAGTCAAAATGAAATCATTGATCGTTATCAAGAAGCAAGAATAGAGCGTGCTCATTTCGTAACTGAAAATTCAAAAAAAGCAGGAATGAGATTCACAGGCAGAACGCCTGACGATTATTCAAAAGAGGATCACAAAAACGAAGAGGAATTAGGTTTGTTTTACTATGATCCAAGCACTGTAGAAATCTAATTACTGACTTAAAATACATAGAAGAAAGTTACACTTCGTTACAAATTAGTCGTCTTGGGATAAGAAGTATATTTATATAATCACTTCATAAGGAAAATATATGTATATAAATTTTTGGTACCCTGTCTGCCTAAGCGACGAAATCAAAAAAGGTCCTAAGAAAGCGACCATACTTGGTTTAGATTTTGTTGCATTCAGAGATCATAAAGGAGCAGCTCACTGCTTGAGTAACATATGTGTCCATAGAGGCGGATCCTTAGCTCAAGGAATTTGTCATGATGATGGAACCATAGCATGCCCATATCATGGTTGGAGATTTGATGGAGCTGGAAAATGCCAAAAAATACCATCATTGGGGCCTGGCAGTAAAGTTCCCAAAAGAGCTAAAGTAGACAGCTACCCTGTTCAGGAAAAATACGGCATCGTTTTTGCGTTCCTGGGTGATCAACCAGAAAAAGAAAGGCCTGAGCTTTATGAGATTGAAGAGTTTGAAGCAGAGGGTTGGCGAGGAAATGCTCCAAAAATCATTGACATTGAATATAACTATGAGCGCTCAATAGAAAATGGACTGGATCCGGCACACAATGAATTTGTTCATCCAACTCACGGTTTCTCAGGTGCAAGAAATGACTATAAGGTCAATCCAACTAAAATTACCAAGGTTGATCGTGGCGCAGACTTTGAGCAACTCTTTGATGCAGCACCTCCATTGGATGAGGAAACTTATGGCGAAACCGCTAGAAAGAGTCAGGGAGAATTAACAGTTTGGGGAGGTTATAGGGGTCCAAATACGCTCATCACACTGATTCATACCAAGAAAGAAACAAATTGGTTTCATCAATATTTCTTTGAGCAGCCAATCAGTGAATTTAAAACCAAGATCTTTTTCATCAGCATGAGGAATTGGCTACTGGATGAGAAAATGGATGACATGATCATGGAGAGAAACATGGCAGTTGCGGATCAAGATATTGCCCTGCTGAATGGCTTAAAACCAGTAATCACTCCTCCCACACTCACAAAAGAGATTTTTGTGCCAGCAGATTTAATCATTGGAGCATACAGAAGCTCGTTGGAAGAATTTACAAAACAAGGATTTAAAATTGACACGCAGAAGTTAAAAGACACTCAGCATCAAACTGCATATGCAATTCCTTCGCCTGCGCGAAGAGAAGAAAAAAGTTGGGTCTTAGACTCAGTCCCCTTAATCAAAACATAAGACTTGAAAACTATTGAGCGGATAGACCTCCATCAATTACAACCTCAGATCCTGTAATCATTTTTGATTCATCGCTAGCAAGAAATAAAATTGAATTTGCTACATCTTCAACAGTTACTAATTTTCTCACAGGAATTTGCCTCGCTATTTTTGAGACAAGCTCCTCATTAGGGTTCTCAAAGAATGATTTCATCATCTCAGTCTGAGCAAAAACTGGGTGCACACTATTGCATCTAACCAGATCAGTAGTCCTTGCACAATGAAGAGCAACAGACTTCGTCAAGTGTCTAACGGCTGCTTTAGCACTGTTATAGGCTGCAAAATTATGCCCGGCAACAATGCCAGATATTGATGAAATATTGATGATGGAGCCATTGCCAGAGTCTCTCAAAAGCGGAAGCGCGTATTTACACCCAAGAAATACTGAATCCAGATCAACTTTATGGACCAAGTCCCATTCTTCCTCGGAAGTCGCCTCGATGTCTGCCATGAATCCAATTCCCGCATTATTCACAAGTATATTCAGCTTGGATGATTCATTCCTGATTTGATCCACCACATTTTTCCAATCTTCAGTCTTTGTGACATCATGAGGCAAGAAGTTTACGCCCAATTCATTGGAAGTTTTATTTCCATTCTCTTCATTGATATCTGAAATATATACCTCAGCACCCTCTCTCTTGAATGCTTCTGCAGTTGCTTTCCCGAAACCGGAAGCTCCCCCAGTCACCAATGCCACTTTTTCATTTAACCTTTTAGTCATAATCAAAATAATATTTGTTAAAATTAATGCCACATTATAACTGCCCGAATAGAAAATACTGAAGATTACCAATACCTATGAGCAACAACATCAGTACAAAATTTCAGACCGTCACAGGAAAATATGGCGAGAGAGAGGTTCGATATCTAACTTCCGGATCTGGACCGGTTGTCTTTTTACTCCATCAATCCCCAAAATCAGCCGATGAGTACAAGCCTTTGATGGATTTATGGTCGAATGATTTCACCATGATCGCACCCGATACACCTGGCTTTGGAGCATCAGATCCATTGGAAAGCGATAAAGTAACCATAGAGGATATTGCAGAAGCCACCATAGAATTGGCAGATGCATTGGGGATCGATGAGTTTGGTCTTTATGGATTTCATACAGGAGCAATTATTTCAATTGCATTGGCTCACAAATTTCCAAATCGTATACAGGCCAT